>Ga0209134_10000002_pt1 | contig 240518 bp, 216 predicted proteins | sample LauGreSp1BDMLBSN_2_FD_187566 | JGI IMG/M metagenome (GOLD analysis project Ga0209134, IMG submission 187566) | Freshwater lake microbial communities from Lake Michigan, USA - Sp13.BD.MLB.SN (SPAdes) (version 2) | ecosystem: Environmental > Aquatic > Freshwater > Lake | place: Lake Michigan... | reverse complement strand
ACTCGTGACCCACGTATGGTGGAGCGTAAGAAACCAGGACGTGCGAAAGCTCGTAAGAGATTCCAGTTCTCTAAGCGTTAAGATTTGTTCGTGGAAAAGGCTTGTCTGTTGCCGATGCCTTTTCCACCTTTTTATTATTCACATTTTTAAACAACCAAAATGGCACAATTAAGCTACAACGACTTGCTTGACGCAGGCGTTCACTTCGGTCACTTGACACGTAAGTGGGATCCTAAAATGGCTCCATATATCTTTATGGAGAAAAATGGTATCCACATCATTGATCTAAATAAAACTATCTCTTCTTTAGAAGAAGCTTCAGCAGCTCTTCGTTCTATTGTACGTTCAGGCCGTAAGGTAATGTTCGTTGCAACTAAGAAACAAGCACAAGAAATTGTGACGACAGAAGCAGATAAATTAAAAATGCCGTACGTAACTGACCGTTGGTTAGGTGGTATGTTGACTAACTTCGCGACTGTACGTAAGTCTATCAAGAAGATGTCTAGCATTGATAAAATGTTAAAAGACGAAGTTATCGTGAAGACAATCGCTAAGCGTGAGCGTTTAATGTTAACTCGTGAAGAAGAAAAATTAAAGCGTGTGTTAGGTGGTATCACTGACTTAACTCGTCTTCCAGCGGCTTTGTTCGTTGTAGACGTTAAGCGTGAGCATATCGCGGTTTCTGAGGCTAAGAAATTAGGTATCCCAGTTTTCGCTATGTGTGATACGAACTCTAACCCAGATTTAGTTGATTATCCAATCCCAGCAAACGATGATGCATACAAGTCTATCTCTATCATCATCACTGCTATTTCTAAAGCGATCGAAGAAGGTTTAGCAGAAAGAAAGCAAGATAAGGATGATGCTCGTGAGGCGGAAGAAGTAGAAGCTAAAAAAGCAGCGGACGACGATTCACAAGAGGCAGCTAAGGTAGCGGCTAAATACGAAAAAGAAGCAGAACAAGAATAAATATTCATAGATATGTCAATTACAGCAGCAGACGTTAACAAGTTACGTCAAATGACCGGTGCCGGAATGATGGATTGCAAGAAAGCTTTGACTGAAGCCGAAGGTGACTTCGAAGCAGCAGTAGACATCCTTCGTAAAGCAGGTCAAAAAGTAGCAGCGAAACGTGCGGACAATGAAACGAATGAAGGTGTTGTATTAGTAGCACTTAATGCAGATCACTCAAACGGTAAATTAATCGCTTTAGCTTGTGAAACTGAACCAGTTTCTAAAGTAGCTGACTTCAATAATTTAGCTAAAACAATCATCGATACAGCAGCAGCGTCTCACGCTCCTTCTGCGCATGATTTATTAGCTGAGCCATTAGCCGATGGACGTTCAGTAGAAGGTCACATCATCGAGTTAACAGGTAAAATTGGAGAGAAAATCACCTTAGCAGCCTACGAAAACGTAACAGCTGAGAAAGTGGTTTCTTACATTCACTCGAATAACAAAATCGGTGTTCTAGTAGCATTCGAAAATGTACAAGGAGTAGACGTATCAGAAGTAGGTAAAGATATCGCGATGCAAATCACGGCTATGAAACCTGTCGCTTTAGACAAGGATGGAGTAGATTCTGAAACAATTGAAAGAGAAATCGAAATCGGAAAAGATCAAGCACGTCAAGAAGGTAAGCCTGAGGCGATGTTAGAGAAAATTGCGGTAGGTAAATTAGAGAAGTTCTACAAAGAGCAAACTTTATTGAACCAACAATTCGTAAAAGACTCATCGATCACGATTCGTCAACTATTAGAGCAAACGCAAAAAGGTTTAACGATTTCATCGTTCAAACGTATCGCTTTGGTGTAATACCACTCGAATTCTTACGAAAGACCCACCCGAAACGGTGGGTCTTTTTTTTGTCAGTAAAATTCCGACCAGATGCTCATTTTGAGTTGATAGAATGCGCGACATTTTCTAACTTGTAACTCAATTCAATTTCGAATATTTTCAAGTCGAGCATGGCGTTAATTAGCATCTTAGGTGGAGGAGAAAGTGGCGTAGGAGCCGCTCTATTAGCTAAATCAAAAGGATTTGCCGTATTTTTATCTGATGCGGGTGCGCTAAAAGAAAACTACCAACAAACCTTACGTGACAATGAAATTGAATTCGAGACGGGAGGACATAGTTTGGAGCGAATTTTAGGCTCTCAAGAGATCATCATCAGTCCCGGAATTCCAGAAAAAACGGACATCGTAAAGGCCATCAAGGCAAAAGGTATTTCCTTGGTGTCCGAAATCGAATTTGCGGCGCGCTATACGAAAGCGAAGATTGTTGCCATCACGGGTTCAAATGGCAAAACAACCACTACCCTACTAACCTATCATTTCCTACAATCAGCTGGCCTTAAGGTAGGTTTAGCGGGAAATATTGGTCAAAGCTTCGCTAAACAAGTGATGGAAGATCAGCACGACGTCTATGTTCTAGAGATTTCCAGCTTCCAATTAGATCGTTGCTTTCAATTCAAACCAGATGTAGCTGTCTTATTAAATATCACACCGGATCACCTAGATCGCTACGAATATAAATTCGAAAACTACATTGCCTCGAAGTTCCGTATTTTCCAAAATGCGGACACCAGCACGAGCTGTGTCTTTTGGGCAGATGACGAAGTGATTCAATCAAACCTAGCTAAAATCCCTGCAAGTGCAACGTTCAAAACCGTTAGCTTTCAGCAAAAAGCACACGCCTACATTACGGCTGAAAAGATTCAATTCGATGGAGCGGAGCTACTTTTAGCAGATGCTCCGTTAAAGGGCCCACACAATGCGATCAATATGGCCGTTGCTATAGTAGCGGCACATGAGGTAGGTGTATCCTTCTCGCAAATCCTTCAGTCTTTACCGTTATTTGAAAATGCTCCGCATCGCTTAGAACCGTGTGGCGTATGGAATGGCGTGGAATTTATCAATGACTCGAAAGCCACGAATGTGGATGCGGTCTTTTATGCCTTAAATAGCTACAAGCAACCCTTAATCTTGATGATGGGAGGTGTGGACAAAGGAAATGAATACGAGGTATTGGATCCCCTAGTAAAGGAGAAAGTCAAAGGCCTTATTTGCCTGGGAACAGATAACACGAAGTTAGAGCAGCATTTCGGACCTATCGTACCGCAACTTTTTGCGACGGATTCGTTAGAGGATGCTGTGCTAAAAGCAAAAGAGTGGGCGGTCGATGGCGATGTCGTATTACTATCGCCGGCTTGCGCTAGCTTTGATTTATTCAAAAATTACGAAGATCGAGGAGATCAATTTAAAAACACTGTTAAACGTTTGATCCATGGATAGTAAGATCAGAGCCTTCTTTCAAGAGCACCTGAAAGGGGATTATAAGATTTGGTTAATCGTGTTTATTTTAAACGCGTTCGGGTTATTGATTCAGTTCTCTGCGAAAGCAAAGTTGACGATGGATGGCCCGTTTGAGCCCCTTTCAAGCTTCATTAAAACCTTGGTCATCTTAGGGATTTCTTTCTATTTGATGTCCTATTTTTCCAAATCCAATTACAGCCGTGTCGCTAAATTCAGTGACTTGGCGCTGTTTTTGTCCTGGGGTTTAGTCATGGTGGCTTATGTTTTTGGAGCAACGAAGGGGGGAGCAAATCGCTGGGTAAATTTAGGCCCTATCTCTTTTATGCCCTCTGATATGGTGAAATTATGCCTAATCACGAGCTTAGCGAAGGATTTTTCTTCTAAACAGGCAGATCCAGAATCCTATAATTGGGTGATGTTTTTTCGCATCCTGTTCAAGATAGGTGTCTCCTGCTTCTTGATTATGCTGTCTAACTTCTCTACGAGTATTTTGATCTTTTTAACGAGTCTCATTCTGATGTTTTTTGGTCGCGTACCGGCGAAAAAAATTGGCTTGATTATGCTTACGGTGGCCGCTATTGGCTTTAGTGTGGTGGTTTTAGGGATTGGGCAAAGGGCTCAAACCGTAAAAACCCGTATTGAAAACTATATACAGCGTATTGGTAAAAATGAGACCAAAGTAAATAAGGCAAAGAACGAGGATTACCAAATCACCCGAAGTCTCTACGCCATCGCCACCGGAGCTATTCACCCGAAAGGCCCTGGCAAAAGTCAGCAGCGCTACATCCTTTCACAAGCCGAATCCGATTTCGTTTATGCCATTATCATTGAAGAATATGGCATCGTAGGTGGACTCGCTATTCCGCTACTCTTCCTGATTTTTATGTACCGGGGGGCGAAGGCCATTCAGTATAGTAATAAGCCTTTTGGTGGCTTATTATCGGCCGGATTAACCTTCTCCATCGTATTCCAGGCTTTCATCAATATGCTCGTAGCCGTGGACGCTGGCCCTGTAACCGGTCAGCCGATGCCTATGATTTCTGCCGGAGGAACGTCATTGATCTTTACAGCCATATCGATTGGCCTCATTTTAGCCGTAAGCAAGGACAAAGATCCTGAACCTGTTCAACCCGCCGTTGCCTAATGTCTATTAAACGTGTCATTATTTCTGGAGGAGGAACTGGGGGACATATTTACCCGGCCATTTCGATCGCCAATGCGATGAAGGAAATCGATTCCTCTTTGGAATTCTTATTCGTAGGAGCGGAAGGGAAAATGGAGATGGAAAAGGTACCTAAAGCGGGCTTTAACATCATCGGTCTTCCCATTGTGGGCATCCAACGAACGCATGTTTGGAAAAATATATTCTTCCCATTTAAGTTAATCAAAAGCCTTTGGCAATCGGTTCAAATCCTTCAAGATTTCAAACCTGATGTGGCTGTAGGTGTAGGAGGCTATGCGTCAGGACCGCTATTATTAGCTGCCCGATTCTTAGGTATCCCCTATTATATTCAAGAACAAAATTCCTTTGCGGGCATTACGAATAAGGCCTTAGCCGCTAAGGCGGAGCATATTTTTGTAGCCTATCCAGGCATGGAGAAATTCTTCCCAGCGGAGAAAATCACCCTGAGTGGAAATCCAGTTCGCAAAGACTTAATCAATGCGGCCGGCAAAAAAGCACAAGCCGCTGAGCATTTCCACTTAGATCCCGCTAAAAAAACGATATTAATCATCGGTGGTAGCCAAGGGGCACGTAGCATCAACCACGGGATACTAGCCGGATTAGACCGATTAACTGATGCTGGTGTGCAGTTGATTTGGCAGACTGGAATTGCTTTTGAATCTACGGCCAAGCAGGCGGTGGCTGGAAATGCGAGCACCTACGTTTCCGCCTTTATTTATGAAATGGATTTAGCGTATGCCATGGCCGATTTAGTGATTTCTAGAGCCGGTGCGTCCTCCGTTTCCGAAATTTGCCTTATCGGTAAAGCCAGCATCTTAGTTCCACTACCAAGCGCCGCAGAAGATCACCAAACGGAGAATGCGAAAAGCCTCGTTTCCCAAAACGCCGCCATTCTGGTTCGCGACGTAGATGTGAAAGAAAAATTAATCACAGAAGCGTTAGCAGCACTGCAAACCGATTTAAGTACCCTCGAAAAAAATAGCCTTCGTTTAGCAAAGCCAAACGCAGCACATGAAATAGCCCAATCCATTTTAAGCCGATGAAAAAAGAATTAAGCCTGAACGATTTAAAACAAGTCTATTTTTTAGGAATCGGCGGCATCGGTATGTCGGCCATCGCGCGCTGGTTCTTGCATAATGGTTTTCCGGTGGCAGGTTACGATAAAACGGAGAGTCCCTTGACAAAGAAATTAGCGGAGGAGGGAATGGTGATTCACTACGAGGATTCCATCGACCTGATTCCGGCGGCTTGCCTATCAGACATTGAACATAGCTTATTTATCTATACGCCGGCCATCCCGAAGGATCATGTGGAGATGAATTATTTGCTTTCCAAAGGCATACGCCTCTACAAGCGTTCGGAAATTTTAGGCTGGATTACACAACAAATCCCTACCCTTGCGGTGGCGGGAACCCATGGCAAAACGACAACCTCGTCGCTTTTGACCCATTTACTCATCAGTGCTAAGAAGAATGTAACCGCGTTTTTAGGGGGTATAACCGTCAATTACGGCACGAACTTCATCCCAAACCATTCGAAAGAAAACATCGTTTGTGTGGTTGAGGCAGATGAATACGATCGTTCTTTCTTAACCTTGCACCCTCAAGCGGCGGTGGTGACCTCCACAGATGCGGATCACTTGGATATCTATGGCGATGGGGATTCTGTTTTAGAGAGTTTCCAATTGTTTGTGAACCAAATCAAGGCAGACGGTTTCTTCATCCAAAAAAAGGGATTGAGTTTACATTCTGACTTGGGTGAATCGACTTTTGGGATTGATAAGGGAGACTTCAAGGCACATAACATCCGCATCGAAGATCACCGGATGATTTTCGACATGAGCTATCCAGGTGGCGAAGTACTTGATATACCGATGCGCATTCCAGGTTTTCATAATATTGAAAATGCCTTAGCTGCCGCTGCTTTAGCGATGCAGGTAGGTGTGAGCGGTGAAGAGATCAAAGTAGGCATTGCTTCTTTCCTAGGCGTTAAACGCCGTTTCGAGTACCACGTGGAATCAGATGAGCACGTGATGATCGATGATTACGCGCACCACCCCACGGAAATTGCGGCTTGCTTGAATTCGGTGAAGGCACTTTATCCAGGCGAAAAAATTACGGCCGTTTTCCAGCCGCATTTATTCTCTAGAACGAGGGACTTTATTGATGATTTTGCCAAAAGCCTTGCCATCGCAGACGAACTCTATTTATTAGACATTTATCCAGCTCGCGAATTGCCGATGGAAGGCGTCACATCGGATTGGTTATTAAGCAAGATCGCTTTACAAGACAAACAGGTCATCTCTAAAGCGGACCTTTTACAAGTGATCGACACGAAAAAACCGAAACTTTTAGTGACGATGGGCGCAGGAGATATCGATCTTCTTTTGAATGATTTAAAATTGAGCTTATCTTAGTATAATTTTTCAAAATGAAGGCAAACGCGACGTTAATCAAGCAAGTAATCGGGATGGTGATTTTATTCACCCTCATCCTGGCTGCTGTCGTTTTTGCAGAAATTAGCTTTGATGAAGTTGTTTGCAAGGGAGTGGAAGTAAGTCTCGATTCTGAGAATGAAAAGGCTCTATTAAGCAAAAAAGACATTAAATTAATGGTGTCTGAACTGGGTACAGACTATTTCTTAGACAAACCCATCACCCAGATTTCCTTACGTCAAATCGAAGAACGCGTCAAGCGCATTCCCTTAGTAAAATCTTGTGAAGCTCACCATGATTTCAGTGGCGTGATTACGGTATCGGTCAAAGAATACAAGCCCATTGCACGTATTGTCAGATCCACGATAGGCACTTCGCCTTTTCCAGACCAATACATTTCAGAAGATGGAAAATTCATTGGAACGAGTCCCTTGTTCACACCCCGCATTCTAATAACGGGTGGCCCCTATTTCGATGGAAAAAGAGACCTGCAAGATAAACGCGGCAAGACCTTAATTCCCTTCTTTCAGTTTATTGAGAATAACGAATTTTGGAAAGCGCAAATCTCCCAAATCATCGTAGCTAAAGATGGTGGAATTGTGTTAATTCCGACGATAGGGACAACGCGCATCGACTTTGGCCTACCTATGAATATCGAAAACAAATTCAAGAAATTGTTCATATTCTACCAAAAAGTGATCCCCAACAAAGGTTGGAATAAGTACAGCTGGGTGCAGCTGAAATATAAGAATCAGGTTATTTGCGAATAATGACCAAATGTTTTAATTTAATATCCGTTCTACAAAAAAAATATAATGCGTAACGACTTAATTATCGGTTTAGACATTGGTAGTTCTCATGTGAGGGCGATTGCAGGAAAGCAAAACGACCGAGGCAGATTAGAGATTTTAGCGACAGGATCCTCTGTGAACAACAATAATGTGTTAAACGGGGAGATTGTTAATATCAATAAAACAACGGCTGCGATTTCTGAGGCGATGAACCAAATTTCACACGTGTTAGACGGAAAAAATTCGGAACATTTCTTCGCATCGAACTTGTCAGGTTCGCACATTAAAGTACAACCATTTAGCCTATCTAAAATACGCAAAAACGAGAGAGAAGCCGTTTCAAACAACGAGGTGATGAGCCTTTTTGAAGAAGCGAAACGCACGTTTGCAGACAAAAATCCTTGCGTTTTACATACCTTACCTATTGGTTTCAAAGTAGGCAATTTACCTGAAACCTTAGATCCTATCGGCCAAATCGGCCAAAAAATCCAAGCCGACTTTGTCTTCATTTCGGCAAATCCGAGCAAGAACGACTTGTTAACGCAGTGTTTGAAATCAGCGGAGACGAAGCACTTGAAGAAAGGAAATGTCTATTTCAGTTCTTTAGCAACAGCTAGCTCGGTTTTAAATAAAGAAGAGAAACAAGAAGGAGTCGTGCTAGTGGATCTAGGTAGTGGAACGACTGAGATCAGCATTTTCCAAAATAACCGCTTAAAGCACGCTACCGTTTTAAACTGGGGTGGCGATTTAATTTCGGATGATATTCAATCTGGTTTAGATATCTCACGTGATCACGCAGAGACGTTGAAAGTACGTTTCGGATCAGCTATCCAAAAAGACATTCCGGTCAGTGAAGTTGTCATGATTCCGGGTATTGCAGGCCGTAAGGCTACGCCTGTTTCTGTGAAGAACTTAGCTATTATTATCGAAGAGCGTTTGAAAGAATTAGCGGCCATCCTTGTGGCTGAAATCTCCAAGCATACCGATATCAAGAACTTAAAAGCCGGTCTAGTATTAACGGGTGGAGGAGCGCAGCTTCCGTATATCGATGAGTTGTTCCAAAAATTCACCGGCCTTGACGCCCGTATCGGGGACCCGAACGCGACATCTACTAATCCAGCCATTGCCACGGAAATCAAAGACCCATCTTTCGCAACGGTCATTGGTCTAGTACAGGTTTATTACGATCAGCAAGAAACAGCAGAGGCAGATGAAGCCGCTATGGCGAGTGCTCCCGTAAAAGAAATGGCGAAAGAAACCGGATATACGGATTCCAAACCTTCGAAGCCAGCTCCGCGCATAGGTGACCTATTCCGCAAAATGGTGGACGTAGTTATGGGTGATGATGAGGATGGAGATGCCTCGTATTAATTAGAAAAGTTTCGATTCAATTAATTGAATCAATATGTGGATCACTTTGATGTGGATTTCTTGAATGCGATCCGCGTAACCAAAGTGGTCCACTCTTATTTCATGGCAACCATAGGCCGCTAATTGACCGCCGTCTTTGCCCGTTAAAAGAATCACTTCCATTCCTTTTGCTTGAGCGGACTTTACCGCCTCTATAATATTTGCTGAGTTTCCAGAAGTAGAAATACCTACCAGCACATCGCCTTGGTTTCCAAGGCCTTCAATGAAGCGAGAAAAGATGTAATTGTACCCAAAGTCATTACTCACACAAGAAATGTGGGATGGATCTGAAATCGCCATCGCCGCTAAAGCGGGGCGATTCTCCCGGTAACGACCGGATAATTCCTCTGCGAAATGCATCGCATCGCAATGGCTTCCACCATTCCCACAAGACAAAATCTTATTCCCCTTTTTCAAGGCCTCCACTAACACATCAGCCGCCTTTTCAATGGCTTCGATCTTCGCTGGATTGGCTAAAAAATCAGCTAATACTTGCTGAGACTCTTGAAGGGATTGGGTGATCAGATTATTCATAATGCAAAGATAATTAAAAATCGCCTCCGGCACCGCCTCCGCCGAAGTCCCCTCCGCCAAAGCCGCCAAAATCAAATCCTCCGCCTCCACCGCCAGAGCCTCCTCGTCCATAATCTCCACCGCCTAAAAAGATAGGTGGGAAGAACATACCTCCACCTCGAGATCCAGGACCACCTCCCCCTCCGCGGTTACGAATGGCTTTGATAATCGAGAAAATGACAAGAATAAGGAAGATGATGATAAATGGAGGAATTCCCTGTGGTTCTTCAGCGCTATCCTCGTTCTTGAACTCACCGCTAGCGCGACGCATCATCTCGGTGGTCGCTTCATCTAAACCTTGGTAATATGCTCCTGCCTTGAAGGTAGGCTTTAAAGTCCGGTTGATAATGCGTTTGCAAATGGCATCAGGTAAGACATCTTCGATGCCACGACCTGTTACGATGCGCAGTTTGCGATCCTGCATCGCTGCGAGGATGACCACGCCGTTGTTTTTACCTTTTTGGCCTACACCCCAAATCTTGCCTATATCGATTGCATAATCGTAAGGATCTCGTCCGTTCGTCGAATTAACGAGAACAATGGCGAACTGAGTGGAAGTCGAATCTGCATAACCGCGCATTTTCTGCTCGAGCGCATTTTCCTCTTCCGGATTTAATAAGCCTGCCTCATCGAGGATATAGCCATTCGGTTTAGATGGAATGCCTTCTTGCGCGAAAAGTCGTACACTAAAAAGAAGTAGAAATAAAAGCTTGCGCATAGAATCTAGTTAAAGGCCAAAGGAGATCTCGTTCGACAATTCATTTACATCTCCCGCTTGGTAGGGAAAGAAGCCCGCTAGGACCTCTCCGGTGCGCTTCACGCCGTGCGCTAATCCAGCTCCGAATTCATTCTTCGCTAAATAGGCACGCATCTCATCGCGAATCGTTTCCCAAAACTCCGCCGGCACTTTCGCATCGATTCCTTTGTCTCCGATGATACTAAACTTGCGGTCTTTGATGGCCAGATACACCAAAACCCCATTCTGCAAATCCGTCTTATTCATGCCCAGTTGAAAGAATACCTCCTTCGCCCGATCGATCGGGTGGCCGGCGCAATGACTTTCTACGTGTACACGAATCTCCCCAGACGTCTGTAATTCAGCGTCGTGAATGGCTTGCAAAATCAGGTTTTGGTGTTCTTCTGACAACATGCTTATTTCTTCTCGTCAAAATTAACTTCCGGCGCTTTCTCTGAACCAGCTTCTGCTTGGAAGAATCCTTTCTCAGCAAATCCAGAGAAAGAGGCGATTAAGCTGTTCGGAAAAGTAACGATTAACGTATTATATGCTTGAACAGCTGCGTTAAAATTATCACGCTCTTCTTTAATACGGTTCTCTGTTCCCTCTAACTGAGCTTGCAATTCAGAGAAGTTCTCCGTAGCCTTTAATTGTGGGTAGTTTTCAGCTACCACCATCAAACGCGATAAAGCACCTCCTAAAGAAGATTGAGCCGCTTGGTATTTTTGCAAATTCTCCGGACTTAAATCCTTAGAATCTAATTTCATCTGTGTGGCACTTGCGCGTGCTTCGATCACCGCTGTTAACGTTGATTTTTCGAAATTCGCTACGCCTTGAACCGTCTTCACTAAGTTTGGAATTAAATCCGCACGACGTTGGTACGCACTCTGAACGTTCGCCCATTTCGCTTTTACGTCCTGATCCGATGTGGCCATGCTATTACGTGAACCTACACCCCAAAAAATCACGAGAGCAATCACTCCCAAAACAATCCATACTGTCTTATTCATCTTGATAAATTTTAATTGGTTTTAAGCTGAAACAAAAATACTATTTAAATTTTAAAGACCTGATTTTTGGGCCACAATCATCCGGTCATTCCCCTTGAAGTCCTTTAGAAGCTTGACTTCTTGGAAACCCTTGCTAAACAAGAGCTCTACGGTTTGAGTTCCAAAATACTGGTTAATTTCTAGACACAGGTAGCCTGCTGTGCGCAATCGTTCCAGCGCAAAATCCGCTAATGCCTCATAATATTTTAGGGCATCATCATTAGGAACAAATAGGGCCAAATGTGGTTCATAATCAAGCACGTGATTCGCCATCTCTTTTTTCTCCTCCTCTGTCACATAAGGCGGATTCGACACAATCACCTCCCAAGTACCTTCAGAGGAAGACCAGTCGAAAATATCTTGCTGTTTGAATTCTACTTCAGCCTGTAAAGCGTTGGCATTTTGGCGAGCCATACCCAGCGCAGCGGTAGAAATATCCCAAGCCTCCACTACTAAAGAGGTTCTTTCTAATTTCAAAGAAATAGGAATACATCCCGATCCAGTCCCCACATCTAATACGGAGGCATTCTCCGGAGCGTGACTTAAAACTAAATCCACTAACTCTTCCGTTTCTGGACGCGGAATCAAGGTGTCTGCACTTAAAAAGAATAAATGATCTCGAAAATAGGTCTTGCCCATCACGTATTGCAAGGGTTCTCCTGCGGCAAGACGCGCTAAACGCGATGACCAATCTGCCGGCAGGTCCACTTCTTTTTTCAAGATAATATCCATCGAACTCAAATTCCATCCCAAATCCAGGCAACGAAAAGCAATCGCACGGGCCTCAGATGGCTGATAATGCGTCGAAATCGCTTCGGCTATTTGCTGGATGAGAATAGGACTGGCAATCGATTTCATTTGTGGAGAATTTGGGTAAATTTACGAATTATAAACCGATGAAAACGCTATGAAAAAATTAATACTACCGCTCATCACAATCCTAGGATTAAGCACAACGATGAACGCACAATACAAGACGAATGGAAAGATTCACGTCTACGATGAATCTGTGACTACTTTGATCGACCCAACTACTCCCATTGAGATTGTCGCTGAGGGATATACCTGGTCAGAAGGTCCGGTTTGGGTGAAGAAAGGAAACTTTCTCTTATTCTCTGACGTGCCTGAAAATAAAATCTACCAATGGACGGCAGACAAAGGTGCCGTGCTTTATCTTACTCCATCAGGCTATTCAGGGAAGGAATATTATTCATACGAACCTGGTGCGAATGGATTGATTATCAACCAAAAAGGGAACCTCGTATCGGCAGAACATGGGGACAGAAGGATTGCCGAAATGCCTTTGGGAAAACCTGAATCAAAAAAATCACTGACTGGCTTGTGGGAAGGGAAGAAACTCAATAGCCCGAACGACGTCATCCAAGCCAATAATGGAGACTATTATTTCACCGATCCTCCTTACGGTTTACCCGGCCGCGGAAAAGAAGAACCGGCAAAGGAATTAGCTTATCAAGGGGTGTACCGTATATCGAAAAAAGGCGAATTGAGCTTGCAATACGATAAGATGGCTAGACCAAATGGCCTAGCGATGAACCTAGATGAGAGCATCTTGTATGTGGGGTCATCAGAGCAGAAAGAATCCCATATTTTGGCCTTCCCGGTAGACAAAAAAGGAAATTTAGGCGAACCATCCGTATTCTTCGATGCAGCCGAATTAGCGAAGAAAGGAATTCGTGGTGGCTATGATGGGATGAAGCTGGATTCAAAAGGTAATATTTGGACGACAGGACCAGGCGGAATTTTGATCATTAGCCCAACGGGCAAATTACTCGGACGAATTGAAACGGGGAATCCGAACTCGAATGTGAATTTTGGAGAAGATGGTTCGACCTTGTTCATTACTTCGAAGATGAATCTGCTGCGGGTGAAGACAAAGACGAAAGGACTGAAATAATCCGTGCGAATCCGTACAAATCCACGTAGCGTAACATAAAAAAAGGCCTCGATCGCAAAATCGAGGCCTTCCCTTTTCTTATAATTTCCGAATCTTTATGTTTCTAAACCAAACTTGATTTCCGTGATCTTGCAATGCGATGTGGCCTTGCATGACTTTACCAAAATCAGGCATTCCTTTGAACTTCGAACCGGCGATTAAATCTTTCCAGCTTTGATCATCAGTACGAGTCTCCACTACTTTGGAACCGTTTAAATACAATTGCAATAAGCCTTTGTTATTCACGATACGCGCCGTATTCCACTCGCCTACCGGCTTCGTCACGTTTACCGACGATTTAATCAAATCATATAAATCACCTGAATTGTGTTTGATGATTTTCCCATCTGGGTGACCTTCATCGTGCAACACCTGCATTTCTGGGCCCGTCACATATGTCGCATAATATTTCTTCGGATCATCCGTCACGTTGAAGATAATACCCGAGTTTCCATTCACCGAGATCTTCCAATCAACCGAGAAATCGTAATTATCGAAAGATTCGTTTGTCACTAAATCGCCACCGTCTTTTTTCGCTGCATCGAAACCGATTACGCCATCTTCGATTGTCCAAGAGGACCCCACTTTATCTCCTTTTCCGTAGCTGTGCCAGCCCGTGAACGTTTTTCCATCAAATAATAATTTGGTGCCATTCTTCTTTTCAGCCTTTGTTAATTCATTTACTCCTTGGCTAAAAGACACAAATGCGAAGCAGACTGCCGCGCAGGTTAAAACAATTTTGTTCATGTTAATTAGGTTTATGATTTTCACAATACTACTAAAAGTCTACAACAATTGTATCTGTTGCGGGCAATTTTAGCGTCAAATCTTTGTAAATTGCGGGCTGATATAAAAATCCATGAAGACCAAAGTAGCCCCAAAGCCCTCCATCAACATCATCACCCTCGGTTGTTCGAAGAATCTAGTCGATTCAGAAGTACTCTACACCCAATTAAAAGGGAATGGATTAGAGGTGACCCATGAGGCGAAAAAGGACAAGGCGAACATCGTCGTGATCAATACCTGCGGCTTCATTGATAATGCCAAACAAGAATCCATCGACACTATTTTACGCTATGCTGATGCAAAAGAGGCGGGTAAAATCGATAAATTATATGTGACGGGTTGCCTTTCTCATCGCTATAAAGATGATTTAGAAAGAGAAATCCCGATGGTGGACTCGTTCTTTGGGACGAATGAATTACCTCGTTTATTAAAAGCCTTAAAGGCGGATTACAAGCACGAATTAGTGGGCGAGCGTCTTTTGACGACCCCTGCACACTATGCCTATTTGAAGATTGCGGAAGGCTGTGATCGTCCCTGCTCTTTCTGTGCCATTCCGTTGATGCGTGGAAAACACGTGTCCACGCCTATCGAAGAATTAGTGAAAGAAGCTTCATCGCTCGCGAAAAAGGGCACGAAGGAATTGATCTTGATCGCCCAGGACCTTACTTTTTACGGTTTAGACCTAAAAGGCGAGGGCAAATCTGGCCGACAATTAAAAGAACTACTAGAGCGTCTATCTGATGTCAATGGCATCGAATGGATCCGCTTGCAATACGCTTACCCAGCTGGTTTTCCTTTGGAAATCTTAGACACCATGGCGGAACGCGAAAATATCTGTAAATACCTCGATATGCCACTCCAAAGTGGTTCAGACGCGATGTTAAAACACATGCGCCGTGGAATTACACGCGAGAAGACAGAGGATTTAATTCATACGATTCGCGAGAAAGTACCAGGAATCGCCCTGAGAACGACCTTGATTTCAGGTTACCCTACGGAAACAGAAGAGGATTTTGAGGAAACCTATTCCTTCGTGGAACGTATGCGTTTCGACCGTTTAGGCATCTTCAATTATAGCCACGAGGAAAATACGCACGCTTACCTAGTGAACGACGATGTGCCGGAGGACGTGAAGCAATTCCGTTCTGACGAGATCATGGCCTTGCAACAAGGAATCTCGGAGGAATTGAATCAAGCGAAAGTAGGCCAAACTTTGAAAGTGATGGTCGACCGCAAAGAGAGTGGTTACTTCGTGGGGCGTACCGAATTCGATTCACCAGAGGTGGATAATGAAGTGTTGATTCCGGCGGAACAATATGCGCGTTTGGGTGATTTCGTAACGGTGAAGATTAATAAGGCCGAAGAATTCGACTTGTACGGAGATATTATAGCCTAAACGAGCTAAGCCGCATATCACGAAGATCGAATGTCATCAATCCTTGCTGAGCCGGTGATTCGAAGCCGGCGAGGTAGAAGATGGCTTCTTTGGCCTGCAATAAACCAATGATTCCGGGCAACACCCCTAAAACCCCTACTTCATCGCAGGCGGGAATTTCCTGTGAGCTAGGTTCCACTGGAAAAAGTGATCGATAAGAAGGCCCTGCCGGATGAAATACGGCAAATTGACCCTCCCAGGCATGAATGGCCCCATAGACGAATGGCTTTTCTATAGCGAGGCAAGTATCATTAATTAAATACCTTGTTTTGAAATTATCCGTACAATCGATGATCAGATCGTGTTGCGCTATATAGCTCGATGCGTTATCTGCCGTTAAATTCTCTGCAATACCCTGAATGACGATGGTTGGATTCAAGGCTTGCAAAGCCTCTGCTGCCTTGAAGGCCTTCGATACGCCCAAATCCTCTGTTTTATACAGCACCTGACGTGCTAAATTCGATAATTCGATCACATCCGCATCTAGAATCGTGATTGATCCCACGCCAGCCGCAGCTAGAAAAGGCAAAGCACCACAGCCCAGACCTCCCGCACCCACGACAAGAATCTTCGATTCTTTCAAGCGCATCTGTTGCGCCTTCCGCCATTCCGGCAGATTCAGCTGTTTTCGATACCGTTCAAATTCTAAATCCGTTAACATGGATGGGATACAAATAAAAAAAGCCTTCTTGATTTTTCAAGAAGGCTAATTTCGGTAATTATTTTGAAAACTAAACGCTTAACGTACCCTTACGAGCTGCAGCGATTAACGTTTTTTCGAAACCGTTTTTGTTGATTGTGCGAATTGCTTTCGCAGAAACCTTCATACGAACCCAAACACCTTCTGACTCTAAGAAAAATTTCTTAGTCTGTAAGTTCGGGTAGAACTTGCGCTTAGTCTTGTTGTTAGCGTGAGAAACGTTGTTTCCTACTTGAGTTTTGCGTCCTGTAATTTGACAAACCTTTGCCATCGTATATTTTATTTAAAATTGTTCTTTCCTAAAGGGATTGCAAAATTAGAAAATAATTTGAAATAACCCAAACCTCCGCTGAAAATTTATAAAATGCGTGACAATGTGTATCTTTGGGTATGGAGAAACGCAACACAAAGGCACCCCTAAAGAAAAAAATTCTCTCTTCCCTGATCTGGTTAGGAACGTTGCCATTGTGCCTGTACACGCTATTGACCTACCTTTTGAGTTATTCCCTGATCGTAGAACACTGGTTTGCTGGCTTTATCATGATGACGATGCCCTATGCACAGCTGTTATGCCTCATTTCCCTGATTTACTGGGTTTTTCAGCGAGCGAAGCGAGCGCTTTTACCCTTGATCGTGTTAGCGCTAGGCTATGGTTTTATCGGTAGAACGATTAGCTTTAATCAGCCGGTAGCTACCTTGGAAAAACCATTGACGGTGATGAGTTACAACGTTTTTGGGATGTATTCGAACGAGTATGAGGCCAAAAAAGAGCCATTAGAAGAACTGAAGAAATTCATGCGCGATTACGACGCAGACATTAAATGTTTCCAAGAATTTTATTCCCATTCCGATCGCAAGGCCTTTCACACGGTCTCTTTCTTGAAGGAAAAATATCCGCACTACGCCTTCATTCCACTTAAGAAGCAATTATTTGATTCCCACGAAAAAATGGGCCTAGTGGTTTTCTCAAAATACCCCATCATCCATGAAGAGGGCGAACAATTTGAAAATTCAGCGAATGGATATCTGTTAACTGATATTGTGAAGGATCAAGATACCATTCGGGTGATCAACTTGCAGCTTTGGTCCATGGGCATTCGGGTAAATAAAGTGACCTCGAAAATTCGTTTACAAGATTATACGGATGCCAAGAAAGAAGGCCGTGGCATCATCTCCTCCCTTCGCAAGGGCTTTATTGAGCACAAAAAGGAGATGGACAAAATCAATCGCCTTATCCAAAAAAGCCCCTATCCCATCTTAGTCGTAGGCGATTTAAACGAAACCCCTTCCGGTTGGGCCTATGGAACGATTCGGGAACGCTTGAAAAATTCCTTCGAGGAAGCGGGATCTGGTTTTGGCTTTACCCTCAATCGCAGCCCCTATTTAGTGCGCATCGATGATCAATTCTTCTCCGAGGAATGGAAAGCGATCAATTTCCAAACCTTGCGCAACATCAAATACTCCGACCACTTCCCTACCGTGGGTCAATACGTCTTGCATGGAAAATAAGCTCTGGAAGGTATTAGGCACCGGTTTCGGGATCGCAGTCACCTTAGGCGGAACCGTAGGAACCGGCATCTTACGTAAACCAGGTCCCATTGCAGCCTCCTTACAAGACCCCGGATTAATCCTCTGTTTATGGGTTTTAGTGGCTATTTATGCCTTATTAGGGGTGAGCTGTGTGTTGGAATTAAGTTTATCCATTCCCAAAGCAGGCTCTTGGTATGGCTATGCCGAACGGGCTTTTGGCCGTTACGTCGGTTTCCTTGTGGGACTAACGAGTTGGTTAGGAACCGTGACTGCCTTAGGTTTTGGATCCTATACCTTCAGCGAATACCTCATCATTGTTTTCCCTGGCCTAAGCCCTTATTTAGTCTATTGTGCCATCGGAATCCTTGCCCTATTGTGGTTTTTCCATCAATTAGGCGTGGTGATGGCCGGTAAATCCCAAGAATGGCTGAGTGGCATCAAGGCTTTGGCCTTATTGATTTTCATCGCCATCTGCTTTGCCTACGGTACTGGTGGCGTTTTCTTGCAGAAAACAACGGCACCCACTGGATTGCCTTTAACGACCGGCATCATGACCGCCTTGTTGTCCATCTTCTATGCGTTCGACGGCTGGCACACCGCTAGTTATTTCACGGAAGAAAATAAGGATCCTGTTAAATCCATGCCAAAATCCATGTTCATCGGCGTCATCATCGTCGCATTTATCTACTTGCTGATCAATGTGGGCATCTTGTATAGTCTTCCACTCGACACCCTTTCAACGAGTAAATTAGCGGCAGCTGATACGATGAAAGCCTTATTTGGCGCTGACATGGGCCGCTGGATTACCGTCTTTTTAATGTTGAGCATCTTAGGAATCTTGAACACGCAAGTGATGTTCGCCCCGCGGGTGATTTACTCGATGAGTCGTGATGGATTGTTTTTCAAACAGGCAGAAAAAGTAAATGCGGCAGGTTCTCCTACCACCGCCACGCATCTAACCGTTTTCTCCGCTTGTATTTTCTTGTTAGCTGGTAAAGAAATAAACGAACGTCTGTCTGATATTGCGACCTTCTTTTTCGTGGCCAGTTACCTAGCCGGGTTCGCGTCACTATTAAAGCTCCGCGTCTCTGAGCCTAACCTAAAACGTCCTTATTTAGCCTGGGGATATCCCGTCTTACCTTGGATATTAGTGATCATCTCTACCCTCTTCTTGATCGGAACTTTGGTAACGAATCTGGGAAGTGTAGTGTATGTGGTAGGGTTTGTGGGGGTGAGTTATTTAGTCTACCGAAAGTTCTTACGATAGTCGACTTCGTCTTAGTCATCGCTGCGCGATTTAGTCGCTGCTACGCAGCTTAGTCCTCCATTTACCACTTACCATTCACCATTTAGTGAATGGCTTTCAAAAACTCCACCACCGACTTCTTAATATCTCTCACAGACGCATTACCTAAATTAGATAAGACGGAGAAGGCAAGTGTCTTACCGTCTTTGGTGAGATAATAACCTGAAAGATCGTAGGTATTTCCATAAGAGCCTGACTTTGCCCACATCCGCACGCCTGGATTTAGGTCTTGCAAATTACGCATCGTCCCCGTTTTACTCGCTTCTGGCAACAAGGTATATAAACGATCTGGAGCTACTTCTTTCGCTAATAATTCTAAGATGTGGATGAAATCCTTTGGCCTAATTAAATTATAACGCGATAAACCGGAGCCATCTACCCAGCGAATATCTCGTAAAAATTCATTACCTGGCTCCTTTTTCAAGTTTTCGATTACCTGCGTGGGATCCCAACCTTTCTCTGCGGCAATCATCACTAATAATTGTTCCGCCACGGCATTGTCACTTTCGTGCAACATGGGCAGGTACAAACTGTCCATCTTACCTGCGTAAAAAATTCGGGCCTCCGGATGAACCGCGAGCGGCTTGGTCTCTACCGATTTATGCAACGTATCCGTCAATAAAAAGGCCGTCATATCGGGAGAGGTAATGAATGGCACGTCTTGGGCACCATATTTTTCGGTTTGTAAGACCGGTAATTCAAACTGATTTTTCAAGCGATTTCGACGTACTTCCAGCGTAGATCCTGTTTTAGCCACGGCCTCAAAGGCGTCTGGCAAAATCTTCCAACGCTTTTCAGAAGCTGAAAAATTGACCAAGTTCGCATACAAAGGCATATCCGATATTTCTGCCGAATAGTGGTCGTTATAATCGTCCCAAGCCCAGCCGGATCCCATCACAGGAATGGGTTTCAAAGGCGATCCGTACACTAAAACTTTCGAGGAAGCAGAAAGAAAATCGCGCAAGGCGGTGTTTTTGATGGAGGGATGCAGATTAGAAATATCGCCGGTACCCCAGAAAAAGAGGGTATCCTTTGTTTCCCGGTATGTAAAGGAAGGGATTTGACTGCCTAAAATTCTATTCGCCTCTAAAAAGGTCAACAGCTTCATGTTAGAAGCCGGCATGAAATACTGATCTGCATTCTTTTCGAATAATACCTTACCTGTCGAAAGGTCCTTGATCATCACGCCGCTGGCCCGCTGAGCGAGGCTGGATTCAGTGAAGGCGATCTGTAAATGGGAGCTTTGGCAACTTGCTAAAGCGAATAGGAATAAAAAGGCGAGATTTTTCATAGGATAAAGGTAAAAGGTTTTCGTATTTTTGGGCTCATTTTACTAAAAGAATGCTCGTAGGCTTTGTCATTTTTTACCTTGCACTGAACCTGGCCGTAGGCTGGTGGGCTAGCAAAAAGGTGCATTCTACGCAGGATTTTGTGTTAGCGGGGCGCTCGTTGCCTTTTGCTTTGGCGACGATGGTAACTTTCGCGACCTGGTTTGGATCTGAAACGATTTTAGGTGCGCCTAAGGAATTCGTGCATGGCGGGGTGTTGGCGATTATTGAGGAACCTTTTGGCGCGGCGGTCGGCTTGTTTTTAGTGGGTGCCATTTATGCGCGAAAACTGTATCCCCTGCCGGTATTGACCTTTAGTGATTATTTCCGTTTGCGTTTTGGCGCCTTTTCAGAGAAGCTTTCGGCGCTCATAATGATCCCGTCCTATTTCGGCTGGATTTCTGCTCAATTAGTGGCCTTAGGACTCACGATGCACCTTTTATTGCCTATCTCTGTCGAGATGGGCATCATCATAGGCGCCTTATTAGTGATGGCCTACACCCTTTTAGGAGGAATGTGGTCGATCTCGGTGACCGACTTTTTTCATAACATTATCTTAATTGCGGGGCTGTTATTTTTAGCCTATTTATTATGGGCCAAAGTCCCGGATTTCAACCAACTCGTCAACTCGCAACCCAAAGGTTTCTTCCGAGCTATCCCGCATGAAAATACCTGGAAAGATTGGTTGATTTATGGCGCGGCTTGGATTACGATTGGTTTTGGTTCTATTCCACAGCAAGATATTTTTCAACGCGTGATGTCCGCGAAGAGTGAAAAAATAGCCGCTAGAGCGAGTATTGCTGCCGGCGCGATGTACTTGACAATTGCGCTTTTACCTTTGTTGATTGCCTTTATCGCGGTTCGATTATACCCTTCGCTGCTTGCTGAAGACGATTTATTGATCCCTACCTTGGTCATGAAATTCACTCCCCGGGCGATGCAAGTCTTGTTTTTAGGGGCGCTACTTTCAGCCTTATTAAGTACGACTTCCGGTGCGATTTTAGCACCTGCTTCCGTGTTAGGGGAGAATATTTTAAAGCCCTTGATGCGCCAGCCCTCGGATAAAACGGTGTTGCTATTTATCCGAGTTTCGGTGGTATTAGTGACTTTGGCCTGTATTATTATGGCTATTGAACGCCAAAACATCTTCGAACTCGTAGGCGAAGCCTCTGCCTTCAGCCTCGTTTCCCTCTTTATTCCGCTGAATGCAGGTCTGTGGTGGAAACGCACGACACCTTGGGGAAGTCACTTGAGTATGGTCTTGGGATTAGTGTTTTGGGGCTATTTTCACTTTATCAGCCCGTCTGAAATTCCAGCGGTGTGGTATGGACTTTTAGCGGGATTGATCGGCTTGCTGGTGGGAAATCAGATTAAAGCCAAATCTGCTTAAGCGTTCCCACATACTGACCCTTCTTTCCAGAATGAATGAAATCAAGAATCGTGTCATTCAGGGCGGGATAGATATTCAATTCAGCGATTTTATCCGCTGGCACCCAAACTAAATCATTTGCAGTCGTTTCATCCGGATGCAATTGCGGAATTCCTCCCACGATATCTCCTTCAAAAACCAAGTGCGTACAAGCGGAAAAATCAGCCGTCGCATGCACTTGACCTACTGAAATTAATTCCCCCACTTCGACCTCAATACCTAGTTCCTCCTCACACTCGCGTGCTATACAAACCGGAAAAGTCTCGCCCGCATCGACGTTTCCTCCCGGCAAAGCGAATTTGCTGCCACCCGGATAATCGTAGCGCAAAAAAAGCACGTGATTATTTTCGATGATGAGCGCAGCTGGTCTAATTCGCATAGGGTTGGAGTTTTTTGAAAGGTTAAATATACCATTAGATTTCCTAAATTGCAGGCAAAACGAACGTGTGATATGCAAATAAGAGAAATTTGTCAGCAGATGGAAGCTTGGGCACCTTTGGCCTGGCAAGAATCCTATGATAACGCAGGCCTTCTTGTAGGCGACAGCTCAGCAGAAGTGAAAGGCGTATTAATCAGCTTAGATTGCACAGAGGAAGTAGTGGATGAAGCGATCAAAAAAGGGTGCAACCTGATCATCTCTCACCATCCCATCGTATTCTCCGGCTTGAAGCGGATCACCGGCGCAAACTATGTGGAACGAACGGTCATCAAAGCCATTCAACACCATATTGCCTTATACGCATCCCATACTAATTTAGACCACGCCCCTAAAGGCGTTAGTTATCACTTAGCTTCGAAATTAGGCATCACAGGACAAGTAATGAAGCCGATGCGCGATGCCTTGAAAGCCTTGCAGTATTATGTGCCAGCGTCGCATGAGCAAGTCTTACGTGACGCTTTGCATGCGGCTGGGGCGGGGAATATTGGCGAATATTCATCTTGCAGTTTCACGCAGGAGGGTTTAGGACGCTTTCAACCTTCCTCGGAGGCTAATCCGCATACGGGATCTGCTGGCGTTTTGTCCGAGGTGAACGAAGTGAAGGTGGAGATGATTTTCCCTACGCATCTATCTGGTCAGATTTTGACCGCGCTCAAGGCTGCCCATCCCTACGAAGAAGTGGCCTATTCTATGCATTCGCTCGATAATTCGTGGCAGGAAGTAGGATCAGGCTATGTGGGTACGTTGGAAAAACCCTTGTCTCCTGAGGAGTTTATTACTTTTGCCAAAAAACGTCTAGGCCTACAAACCCTCAAACACACGGCTTTACCATCAGGTCCCATTTCCAAAGTGGCGGTTTGTGGTGGAGCTGGAAGTTTCCTCATAAAAGAGGCCGTAAAACAAGGTTGTGACGCCTATATTACGGCTGATATTAAGTACCACGAATTTTTTGACGCAGAAAATCAATGTTTAATCATCGATGTGGGACATTACGAGTCAGAAGTCATGATTATTGATGCAATACATGACTATTTATCAAAAAAAATTAGTAATTTTGCCGTTCTGAAAAGTGAGACCAATACCAATCCGGTACGTTTCGCTTAAAACGAGAGAGGTTAGACAATTCAAATAAATTAGAATAATGGCTACAGTTACCGAAACAACGATTGCCCAAAAGTTAGAGGCCCTTTTAAAGCTTCAAACAATTGATACAAACTTAGATTCTATCCGCAAAGTTCGTGGTGATTTACCCGAAGAAGTTCGTGATTTAGAAGACGAGATCATGGGTTTAGAGACTCGTTTGGCTAAATTTCAACAAGACGTAGCTGATTTCGAAGAGCAAATCAGCAACTATAGAATCGCAAAGAAAAATTCTGATAACTTAATCATTAAGTACAAGGAACAACAAATGAATGTGCGCAATAACCGCGAATTCGATGCGATTTCTAAAGAAATAGAATTGCAAGGAATCGAAATGGAGATTGCTGACAAGCGTATCAAAGAAATCGACTTCAAAGTTTTGAACAAAAACGACGAAATCGCTTCTGTTGAATCGAATTTATTCGAGCGCAAGAAGGATTTAGAGATCAAACAAAATGAATTGCAAGTAATCATCGCTGAAAGCGAAGAAGATGAGCAAAAATCATTGAAAGATCGTGAGAAAGCAGTAAAAACGGTAGACGAGCGTCTTTTCAAATCTTATACAAAATTACGCGATAACGCACGTAACGGCTTAGCGGTTGTTTTAGTGAAGCGTGGTGCGTGTGGCGGCTGTTTCAGCTCTGTTCCACCACAACGTCAAACAGACATCAAAGACAAGAAGAAAATCTTAGTTTGCGAGCATTGCGGACGCGTATTCGCCGGTGTAGAAGATGTTATCCCAGCACCGGAGAAAGAAAAGAAATCGCGCGCTAAAGCTGCACCAAAAGCAGAAGCAGCTGCTGCTGAGTAATTTCAATAGAATACAATGAAAAAGCCCGCTAGAAATAGCGGGCTTTTTTTGTGCTTAACATAAACAAAAAAGCCAGCTTTTCGCTGGCTTTTTTCTATTTCAACATCCCTAACAAGGAGCTCAATTTATCTTTCAAATCTTTGCGATCTACGATGAAGTCTAAGAAGCCGTGCTCTTCCACGAACTCGGCGCTTTGGAATCCTTTAGGTAAATCCTTACCGATGGTTTCCTTGATAACGCGTGGGCCAGCGAAACCGATTAAGGCCCCTGGCTCTGCGATATTGAAGTCTCCTAGCATCGCGAACGAAGCTGTTACACCACCCGTAGTCGGATTGGTCATTAAGGAGATATAAGGAATCTTAGCTTCTGCGAGGAGGGCGATTAACGAAGAGGTTTTGGCCATCTGCATTAAAGAAAAACCTGCCTCCATCATACGGGCACCACCAGAGCGAGAAATCATTAAGAAGGGCTTTCCTGTCTCTAAGGAGTGGCGCATACCGCGGGTGATCTTCTCTCCCACCACGGATCCCATCGATCCACCGATGAAGTTAAAGTCCATCGCCGAAATGGTGATAGGCAATCCATTAATCTCACCGTAAGCTGTTCTAACCGCATCTTTCAAGCCCGTGTTGTATTCCGTAGCTTTAATACGATCAGTGTATTTTTTCGTGTCCGTGAACTCTAATGGGTCACCTGAACCCATCATCGGATCTAATTCAGTGTAAAGGGAATTGTCAAATAACAACTCAAAATAGTCTTGAGAACCGATTTTTTCGTGGTAATTACAACCTGAACAAGTATAGGCAAACAGACGGTGTTCGCGCGTATGAATCGCTTTTTTGCAAGAAGGACATTGGTACCACAAACCATCCGGGGCGTCTAATTTAGAAGCAGTGGGGGTAACAATTCCTTTTTCTTTTCTTGAAAACCAAGACATAGGGCTAATTTTAATGATTAAGTCTGCAAAGATAAGTAAAAAGCTTTGCTAGGCCTTAGCGAACCACAATAATTCGCTTATTATATACATTTCTATTCGTGATTACTTGTACATAATAGGTTCCAGCAGGCAAAGCAGAAATGTCGAACTGCTTCTCCAGCATTCCCCCCTTTACTTGCACACTTTCTTGCTGAATCCATTGACCCTGAGATCCCAAAATTCCAGTCACCACCTTCTCATCAGTTGAACCTACAGCTAAACGTAAGTTTACCCAGCGCGAAGTGGGATTAGGCGTTACTTGCATTTCAGTCGAATAAGAGGTAGGTTCTGCAGCCAAGACCAAGGGTGGAGGCGGCGGAGCTACCGACCCTTGGATATTCAAATTATCTATCGCCCAGCCCCAGCCGTGCGCCCCTACGTCAGCGTGCAAACGGAAGCGGAAGATTAATTGATCGCCGGCTTTGAATTTACCGGAGGAAAGGATATCGATTTCACGTTTTTTGACCAAAGTAGACGAACCCACCCCGGTCGAATTGCCTTTTGAATCAAAGCCCGTATTGTAAGCATTCAACCAAGTAGTAGAGAAATTAGAATCCCAACCGTTGATTAAGTTATACCAATTTTTACCTGCATCATTCGAAGCCTGAACCGTTACATAATCATAGAAACTGCGATTCACGGTTCCATCCGTATTTAAAAATGACGCCCCTGCATCGCCCGGCTCCACTAACACCACCTCTTCAAAATACATTTTAGCCGTGTCTGCGCGCACCGTGATAGGTTTTAGCAAGACTGCATCACTATTAGTGAACTTATCTGATCCGCCAGCCCCATTATAGGACTCCTCTGACCCATCCGCATACGGGTGCGCACTGTGCAATCCCATTGATGTAAAGCCGGAAGGCTGGGCAAAACTAAAGCCTTTCAAATAAAAATCAGTCGCAGGAGCTGTGTCAAAATTCTGCAGATAATTAGCCGCAACGGCCTGCAAACCTATGACCACGAACTCGTAGTTTCCGGTTGCGGGTAGGGTGACTGTATTGGTGGTTTTGGCCTTATCTTTTACGATGATCCGGTACTTAATCACATCCCCTGCTTTCAATAAACCAGCAGCAAAATCAAAACTATTCGTAAAGCTAAAACTCAATCCAGCCACTTTTGTAAATCCTTTCCGAATCGCAGCCCCCCCATTGATGGAATATTCCATATAGACCGTATCAATTCCGATGTTATCCGCTGCCAGTAAGGTAGGAAGCGTAACCGAAGTTTGAGAGGTAAAAATATACTTCAATGGATTCGCATAAACGACCACCGGCTTCGTCGTATCTGGGGCGATATTAAACTCAAAATAACTTCCCAAGGAGGTACCAGAAATCACAGGAGCCTCTGCCGGCGTCACAAATTTCTTCCCTGACTTTTCCTGCGCATACCAATAATACTTGATGTTTCTGGCCGTTGCACTTTTAGGCAAGGTATAGGAATAGGTGTTACCCGTTTTTACAAAAGCGGATACCGCATTAAACGTATTGGAATTAACAGCTAGATACAGCTTTAAAGAAGATTCATCCCAAAGTGTATCCGAATACACCTGCACCGAAAAGACCTTATCCGTCGCCTGATCCTCCGTATCCGGGTATTCCTCACCAATTAAATTCGATGAATACCAGCCAAAATCATTAAATGCCGAACTCACAATCGGCCCAATACTCCGAGTTATCTCACCTCGGGCGATTTGGGGGGTCATTAAAGCATTCTCATCACCCACTTTATATTTCACCTGATCCACGTGGTAAATACTGGATCCCTCAGAATACGTGGATGGAGTGTACAATTTACCTGCGCTACCATTCGCACGTAAAACAGCCGGAGTAGATAAATTAATTTTGCCGGAAGTAAGCTGCGTATACAAGGCGACAGATGGATTTTTAAAACTATTCGTGTCCGTTAATGCGACGTTTGTAGCATTAACCATGTTTTGGTCAAAAATTCCCGGAAAACCATAACCGGCCTCCCCATTATCCACGCTCATCTGACCAATAAAGCCTAAACCATGACCCATCTCATGTAACACCACGGAATACAAGTCAATTTGATTAATGGTAGGAACGCCATCCGTACCAATATACCAAGCCGTAAAATCAGAATTAAAAGTAGCAACGATATCTGCATTCGTCCCATTCAAATTCTTGTGAGCCATTTTTTCTGCCAAAGCAATCGGATAAAACGTATTCAAACGATTCGCTCCCACGAAGTTTCGCACATTCACTGAAGCACCTGCACTACCTAGTACATTAGCGGAAAGTGACGCCCATTTGACATAGACATTGATGGGCACATCAGAAGAAAATACCGTAGACCAAGTGGCCGCCGCCTTCTCAAAAACCGCTTTTACATCCGCTGGCGGAACTGTTTCGTAAGTCAAAACGATGTTTGCTGCGGCCTTCGTTTGGGATGAAGCGTCTAATTTAATGGCAGCAGCCTGGGCTAAAATAGCCCGCATATTTTCGGTATAGCCTGCTGGCAAATCACGTTTCAGGCCCAAGTATTCAGGCGTATATTCCTGGATCATTTTACCCGGCACCATCTCCATTTTATAGCGGCCTTTTTGGGCAAAAGTAGCTGTGCAGATAAACAAGCATAAGAAGAGTAGATGTCTCATAAGGAAGCTATTTGATCGTATAAACCAATAAAATTAGGGGCAATCACCTGGGTATGGGCTAATTCCTGAGCCGTATGCGAGGTCGTGATTCCTACCACGCGCGCACCGGCTGCTAACCCAGACGCAATACCTTGGAGGGAATCTTCAATCACCCAGCAGTCTTCCGGTGCGACACCCACTAGCGCAGCCGCTTTACTATAAATCTCTGGATCTGGCTTTCCTTTTGTTACTTCAGCACCACCAATGATCGCGTCGAACTGATCCCGAATACCTAGACCATCCACTATAAAATCAATATTCCCCGGACCTGCCGAAGTAGCTAACGCGGTTTTAATTCCTCTAGAACGCAGATCGTTCAAAAACGTTAACAAGCCTGCAGCCGGCTTACGATGTGCGGCATAAAACGCTCGGTAAAGTAATTCTTTCTCCTCTTCCAGCACTTCCACTTCCGCGCGAGTCATTTCCTTTTTATAAAACCATTCAAAGGTGTCCTTCGAATTCATCCCGTTTAACTCTTTGTAAAATACTTCTTTGGTCAGGGGAATGCCGTGGTGCTCACAAAAAAGCAACCAAGCCTCCACGTGATACGGTAGGTTATCTACGATCACGCCATCCATATCGAACAAAACAGCTTTGAATGCCATATTTATAAGTTTAAAACGAGCCCATCATAGGCCAAAGAAACGTTAGGGGGTAATTCTTTTTGTACCTCGGCATGCAAACCCATTTGGTGACTAACATGGGTAATATACGCCTGTTTCGGCTTTAAATCCGCGATTAATTCAAGGGCTTCTGCTAGCGTAAAATGGGAAACGTGGGTTGTTTTACGTAAGGCATTGATGACTAACACATCCAGATTACGTAGTTTATTTTGCTCCTCTGGGGCGATGGAATTCGCATCCGTCACATAGGCAAAATTTCCAAACCGAAAACCCAACACATCTAAGTAAAAGTGTTTCACGAAGATGGGCTGAATGTTGATCCCTTGGACCGTGAAGGGCTGGCCATCGATCTCATAGACATCAATTTCCGGCACGCCTGGGTATTTATTTTCGCCAAAAGCATAGGCAAACTCCCGCTTCAACTGCTCGATGACCTGAGCACGGGCATACAAAGGAATCGACGATTGCTGGTGAAAATTAAATCCCCGCACATCATCCATTCCTGCCGTGTGATCTTTATGTTCGTGTGTGTATAAAACGGCGTCCAATCGCTTAATTCCAGCCCTAAGCACCTGCTGGCGAAAATCTGGACCCGTATCAATGATAAAGCTCTTCCCTCCTATTTCGATGTGCACCGAAACACGCAGACGCTTATTTCGCTCATCCGTGGACTGACAAACAGCGCAGTCACAAGCGATCATCGGAATCCCCTGTGAAGTTCCCGTTCCTAAAAACGTCACTTTAGAAGGGGACATAGCTTTATTCCGTTAAGGCTTTCACCTGAGAGACCAAGGAATCGAAGTTCAATGGCTTCGCTAAGAAATCATTAAATCCAGCTGCTTTAAAGTCATCCATCGAATAGTTGCGTGCATTTCCAGTGATCGCAATCATCGGGATAGCTGCTTTTTTCTTGTCTGCTAACGCACGAACTGCACGAGCGCAATCCATACCATCCATTACAGGCATATTGATATCTAATAAGATAATGTCAAAATCAGCCTTAGCTAATTCATCTAACACTTGTTGTCCGTTTTTTACGGCGTGGATTTCGAAGTTTTGAAATTCTAAAATCTTCTTCGCTAGATTTTGGATTACTGAACTATCTTCCGCTATCAATACCTTTTTCATATATTCTTTATTTATCGTCAATTGCGAGTAAAAATAGCCAAAGGAATGTGGATTTCAAACGAATTTTGGCAATAAAAAAAGCGGCCCATTCCTGAGCCGCTTTTTTATCGAGATCTTGATTTTATTTCAAGTAAAACGAAACCGAAGTTTTGTCCCAATCTAAGCTCACCTGGCCTGCAGCCGTGATTCCGATCGTGAATTGCTCCGTGTGTGCGTGCTCGCTTACGCGTGCCTTTACACGTAAAACATCATTTGCTTCTTTGTAGGTATAAGCACCCCACATTTTAGCCTCTTTGTTAAAGATAATCGTCCACTCTGTTTCGCCTGGGATAGACAATAAAGAATAAACTCCTTTAGCTAAGGTCTTGCCTTGAACCGTGATGTCATTGGAGATTTCGATTGTAGTCGCTTCGTTCGCGCCTGTTCTCCAAACTTCACCATAAGGAACTAAAGCTTTCGCTTCTTTCGTACCAAAAACCAAACGGCCTTTCACCGAAGGTTGCGCATACTTAATCATCACTTCGGTGTTGCCTACTTTTGCCGTAGCCACAGCAGCAGGTGATGGAGCCGCTTTCTGTGCTAAAACACTGAAAGAAACTAAACAAGTCAATAGTAATAAGAACTTCTTCATAGGTTGTTTTTTATTTAGATTACAAATTAAGCCAATAATTCAATTTCAACACCAATGCACGGTTACGAATTTGCATGATCTCCGGAAAATAATTATCCGTGTACACTAAGAATAAATCCGAAGCAGGCTTGTAACGCCATTGCAAACGTGCGTTTAAGTTGATATTCTTTGTTTGCTGGTTCAACTGAAAGAACGTAGCAAAGAACAATTTGTTTGAAAAAGTGATATCTATTTTAGGTCGAATGATCCAGAAGTTAGAGGACACTTTCTTCGCTGCCGCCACATCCGTTCCTGGGATGGCCACATCCACAATGTCATTATAATCCACGGCAACAGAGAAACTACCATAAGGCTGGAATCGATATCCAATATCTGCGGTAATTCCGGTGCGCCAACCTTGGCCATAATACCCCCCAAAACGAGACGATAACGTATAGGTAAATAACTTGATAGGCGAAGAACCATAACGCGCATTCAGCGCATACCAATCGTGCTCAGTCCCTTTTTTCAAGGCCGTATTGCCCATGCGGGTCGCATCAAAATCATATAATAATTTCACATAATCATAGGACAAATAGGCCCCAAAAGTGGAGCGATCCTTCATCGTCCCCTCATAGGCAATGTAGGTCGTATTGTCTGTAAAAGTGCCTTGGTTATTCCAATAGCTCATCGTCATCGCGGATAGTGTCGTATAAAACACGTTCGTTGACTTATTTTTAGGGTAGAAATTCTTCGCTGCATCTAGCTGCGTTTGTATATAATTAACGCGAGGAACATAGCCTGTTTCTGGATTATAATTCTCTCCTACCCAAGATTCTTTGAAGCCAAATGCCCAGTCGTTGTCTTTATAGGCCAAAGAAGCCGCTTGGGAAAAACTGCGATCCTTTTGCAACGGACTAATCGTGTTCGCATAAAAGAGCGATCCCGTCCAGAAATTATCTGCTGAAGCTAAATTATACTCGAAGCCCAGGTCCCGATTATAGGTTTGAAAGCCATTCGAACGCTGTAGATCCGTGTCGATGAAGGATTGTTTGTTCACCATATAGGCCCCAAAGTTTGAGCGCGCGAATAACTTGCGTTGCAAGGCAACCATGGAATAATTTTGGGTAGGGACACCCTTTGTATCAATTCGTTCAGACTGCACATTCAAGGCCCCAATCCGCCAATCCTGATTTAACTTTCCACTTAATCGCGCCCCGTACGTGATGGGCGTCTGCTCGTAAATCCCCGTCTTGGGATTCAAGGCTAAACCGATTCTACGGGAGAAAAAGGGTCGAATATTATCCGTCCCAAATCCATCAAATAAATCCGAGTTCTCAATAAAAAACTGGCGTTTTTCTGGATAAAAGAGCTCAAAACGATCCAGATTCGTCTGTTGCCTATCCACATCCACTTGGGAAAAATCTGGATTCAAGGTCATATCCAAGTTCAATCCTGAATTAATGGCCACTTTAATATCACCCCCTATTTGGTTGCGCATCGAGGCTGGATCTTTCGTTTCGTAATTAGCCGTCACCCCTGATAAGACATAGGGAATCAAGGAAACATTCTTTTTAGGTGTGGGTGGCGGCGTATCCCACACTAAAACACCTGCGTAGGCTAGTGATGCCGTGGGAAATTGCCGAGGGACAGGGGCCCAGGCGGATTTTTCTTTGGCCTTTAAATCATAGCGGGAAAAATTAATCCCCCAGCGACTTACGTTACCCTTATAACGAATCGACTTAAATGGAATCGCCGCCTCGAAAATCCAAGAATCTCGCTTATAAGTCGTCGCTGATTCCCATTTATTATCCCAGTTCAGGTTTACCTTCGATCCTTCGGACATTTGGCCATCCCACTGAGCGCCGGCTGCATTCGCGCCAAACGCAAAACCCGTCGTCTTATCTTCGAACGTGTCGATGAAAACTAAAAAATTATCATTGACTCCAAAACTAAAATCTCGCTTCATCGACTCCACCACGAAAGCCCCGGGTTCTTTTAAGAAACATTCCGCGGAAATATACATGTATTTGTCATCGTAGGTCATCTTCACATCCGTCCGCACCTGGGCGCACAAGGAATCGAAGGGATTGCACATCATGAAATCACTGACTGCTGCAGATTGAAACCAGGCGTTCTCATCTAAGATTCCATCGATTTTGATGGCTCCTGTGCTTTTTTTGATGTGCATTTGGAAGTTTTCGTTCTTTTTTTGGGCAAAGAGCGATGTGGTAAAAAGGACAAAAAAGAGCCAGACGTATTTTTTCATTTCTGCAATTTAGCCAAAATAATCAGCTAAGAAGGCGGTACTATAGGGGGATTTTTTTTAGATGGGATAGCGGAATTCCATCAGCTTGTTTTATTTTTGCAATTCAAATTAATGAACTATGGGAAGAGCCTTCGAATTTAGAAAAGCGAGAAAATTCAAACGTTGGGGTCAAATGGCCAAAACCTTTACCAAAATTGGTAAGGATATTGTGATTGCAGTGAAAGCAGGTGGTGGCGATCCATCGTCTAACTCCCGTTTACGTGCGATCATCCAAAACGCGAAGGCAGTGAACATGCCGAAGGAAAATGTGGAACGCGCTATCAAACGCGCGACTTCGAAAGACCAAGAGGATTACAAAGAGATCGTTTACGAAGGATACGCACAACACGGTATCGCTATCTTAGTCGAAACAACCACCGATAATATCAACCGTACGGTAGCCAATATCCGTTCTTCTTTCACGAAATGCGGAGGAAGTTTAGGAACAACTGGGATGTTAGATTTCATCTTTACCCGTAAATCCGTTTTCAAAATCGCGGCTAAACCAGAAATCGATTTAGAAGAATTAGAATTCGAATTAATCGACCTTGGTGGGGATGAAGTTTTCTTAGATGAGGAAACAAACCAGATTAATATCTATGGGGAGTTTACGGCTTTTGGCGGAATTCAAAAATTCTTAGAAGAAAAAGGGTTCGAGTTAATGGGAGCTGATTTCGAGCGAATCCCAGATGAGACCAAAGAATTAACCGAAGAGCAAGCAGCTGACGTCGAAAAACTCATCGAGCGTCTAGAAGAAGACGACGATGTACAGAACGTCTACCATAACATGGGCTAATAAAATTAAGAAGCGGAGGTCAAAAAAGCCTCCGCTTTTTTCTTGTCCAAACGATATAAATAAGGGGCTTTGTGCGCTCCACCAGAATATTTCTTTTCAATTCGCTCCAGAATATCTAAACTCAGCATCTTACGCTGGAAATTCGTTCGCACTAATTCTTTACCTAAAATCGTCTCATAGACTTGTTGCAACTCAGACATCGTAAACGTCTCTGGCAACAGATTAAACGCCGCTAATTTCGTATCAATTGAACTGCGCAAATGAGCTAATCCCGTTTTTACGATTTCGGTGTGATCTAAAAACAAGGACGGAATTTGATCCACATCCATCCAAGAAGAATCATCTGACACATCATTTAAGGTCACTTTCACTTTAGAATATTCCACTAAAGCATAATAACCAATGGTAATGTAGCGATGCGATAACCATTTTAAATCTTCATTCGAACGACCCATGGCTAGATTAATCTCCTCATGTTTTTCAATCGCCCCGATATTCCTTTTCAAATCGCCAAAAGTATGAAACTGCTGCAAATAGATATTCTCCAGACCTGTCCGTTGCCACAAAATTCGTTTCGCGGCCTCATCCGCGTCCTCTTCTTTTCCAATAAAACCACCCGGCAACGACCAAATCTCGTTATTTCTAAATTTCAACAAAAGCACCTTCAGGTGATTCTCTTGAAACCCAAAAATGACGCAGTCCACCGAGATATTCGGTAACCAATCACCTTTTAAAACATCTTTATTTGGCATGCTGTTGAATGAAGTTTTGTATTTGTTTGGCGAAAATGACATAGCCCTTCTCATTCAGGTGCAATTTATCCGCTACGAAAATATCTTGCATTAAAGTGCCGTCCGCGTTATAGAAAGGCGAGTGCATATCGATGACATAATGCCCCTTTTTCTTCGCAACAATCGCAGCGATGCGTTGATTCAAGTCTTGTTGTTTGGCTTTCATCGCCTCCCGAGCTATACTAGGACGAGCTGATACGAAAACGAGTTTTGCCCCCGGAACCTGCTTCGCTAAACGGGCTGAAAACTCCTCAAATTGCGAGGCGATCTCCTCCGGACTTTGGCCCATCGCTAAATCATTATCTCCTTCATACATAAACACCCAAGAGGGCTGGTATTTCACGACCATGCGATCAAAATAATACAAAGCATCTTTTAAGGTACTTCCGCCAAAGCCGCGGTTAAAGGCATTCATTCCTTTCGTATCCGCATCGAAGCTTTTCCACAAACGAAAACTCGATGAACCGAGGAACAATTTCATCCCTTTTGCCGGCAATGCGATGGAATCTTGCTTTTCGTAGGCCACGATTTCTCTCTCGAAACGATTCTGTGCGCATACGCTAAAAGACAATAACAGGAAAAGAAGGATCTTATTCATTAGGATATTTTAAACCGATTTGAGAACGAATTTCATCTAATAAAGCCATTAATTCTATACTGAAGGCGTGCGTCATCAAGGCATTTTCCGTGCGACCCGCACGTAAATCCGCTTGCACTGCCTCCGCTTCGTAGCTATAACCCCAGCCTAAGCGCTCCGTTTCATAGAACGTCTCTTGCTCTGTTTCGTGGATCGTTACCGTGATTCCTTTCGTTTCGTGGAAACGCGAATGCATATGGATCTTACCTTTCGTCCCGTGAATTTCACAGGTCGTATCGGTCTTCGTGGCGAACGTGGAGAACAAGGTAGCCGTTGCTCCTGAACTATATTTCAAGGCGATGGATGTATTCATATCCACTCCGCTAGGTGCCATCACGCCTGTCGCCTTCATTTCCAAAGGCTCTCCTAACACGAATTTGGAGATAAAAAGAGGATAAATACCGATGTCTAATAAAGATCCGCCGGTTAACGATGGGTTAAACCAACGCGCCTCCGCATCGTAGGGTGCGTGGAAGCCAAAGTCAGCTGCCAGGTGAACGATGTCTCCGATTACACCCGAAGCTAGAATCTCTTGTAATTTCACGATAGAAGGATGGAAACGCGTCCACAAAGCCTCCATTAAGAAGATCTTCTTGTCACGCGCCGTCTGAATCATTTCTGCCACTTGCTTCGAATTGATCGCAAAGGCTTTTTCACATAAGACAGGAAGCCCCGCATTCAGACATAATAACGTATGCTCGTGGTGCAATCCGTGCGGAGAGGCGATATACACCACATCGATTTCGCCACTTGAAAGCATGGCCTCATACGAGCCAAAGCATTTCACATCGGGTCCATAATGGGAGGCAAACTCTTCTGCACGGGAAATATCTCTGGAGGAAACAGCTGCTAAATAACCGTCCTTAACGAAGGCTAAATCGTCTGCAAATTTGCGGGCTATACCGCCGCACGCCAATATACCCCACCGAATGGGTGTTCCATTTTTCATAGTCCTAGGTTTATTATTAAAGTGAACCTAATTCAGTTATTAAAGCCTGAACTTGGTCCATATTTACTGCTGGGAAATTCGCGATGCGGATTTGGGTTTCTTTCAATTTGCCGTATCCAGCCCCTATAATCATATCGCTTCTCTCTTTAATCGTATTGATCACTTTAGACGAACCTTCCTTGCAATTTAACACCACAACGGTCGCCGAACGGTGATTTTCATTCTCCACGAATATTTCGAAGTTATCCGATTTCTTCGCAAAATCATACAAAGCCTTCGCTTTTTTATCCGTCTCCTTGCGCATATTCTCCACGCCAATTCGGTTAAAATCCTCCGCCACTTTACCTAACACATAAATCGCCATCACGTTCGGTGTTTCTGGCGTTTCAAAATTCTTATAATTTTCCCAAAGGCTTGGCAACGAGTGATACGTCCCCACGATTCCTTCGTGCTTCTTCATTCGTTCTGACTTCTCCAGCATCGCCTCATTCGCAAACCAAACACCTAGACCGGCGGGCATTCCGAATGATTTTTGGACACTAAAAAAGGCTGAGTCTACTAAGCTAAAATCTAGATTCGGGTAAGGCGCCGAGGAAACCATATCCACCGCCACAAACTTGTTCTTATTTGCTTTTTTGATCTTATGGATCTCCGAAGCCTTCATCTGAACACCCGAACTCGTCTCGTTCGCCGTGCAGCAAATCAATTCCGCATATTCCGGCACTTCCACTTCTGAAGCATCGAAACCCTCGCCAAAAGGTTTGTGCATCGAATTCGCATACTTGTGCAAGTCCTTAGCGAAATCGAAAAACTTCTTCGAGAACGAGCCATTCACTAAGTGAAAACTCTCGTGTTCCACTGTATTCATGATGATACGCTCCCACACCTCCGTCGCAGATCCCGTAAATAGGACCGCGTGGCTCTTAGGCAAGGCGAATAACTCGCGCAATTGCTCATCTGCGTGCTGGTAGATCTTACGGAAAGCCGCGGAACGATGAGAAATCGAACCGAGGTTTAATCGAAAAGCCTCCATATAATGGGACTGAACCGTAGGAAACAAGGCCGCAGGGCCGGGGGTAAAAAAGGTGCTCATATTAATATAACATTCTAAACTTAATGGTATTATCGATCAGCTTCAATTCGCTTACAATTTCATCCGAGTATTCTTTGGCCACATCCGTAATCACATAACCCGTATTTTCTGTAGTCTTTAAGTATTGACCGATAATGTTTACGTGGTATTTCGCGAAGATTTGGTTGATTTGGGCCAAAATCCCCGGCACATTGTGGTGAATATGCAACAAACGGTGTGCGTCCTCTAACGGCGGCAATTGCAATTCTGGGAAGTTCACCGAACCATACGTGCTACCATTGTTCATAAATTGCAACAACTTCGCTGGCACGAATTCACCAATATTTTGCTGCGCTTCCTCTGTGCTACCACCGATGTGCGGCGTCAAAATCACGTTAGGCAATCCGCGTAATTCACTCATAAACTCCTCGTCATTCGTCTTCGGCTCATGCGGGAATACGTCAATCGCCGCGCCCCACACTTTACCGGACTTGATCGCCTCCACTAAAGCCGAAATTTCGACCACGTGACCACGTGACAAGTTCAAGAAGATGACATTATCTTTCATCCAAGAGAATTGCTCCTTGCCGATGATGTTCGTATTCGACTTACGTCCATCCACGTGCAAACTCACAAAATCCACTTGCGATAATAACTCTTTCAGGCTGCTGCATTTTTTGGCATTACCTAAAGCTAATTTATCTACCGAATCATAGAAATACACCTCCATACCCAGCGCCTCCGCAATCACGGAAATCTGCGTACCGATACTTCCATATCCTACTAAACCAATTTTCTTACCTCTAATCTCGTACGAATTCGTCGCTGATTTATCCCAAACACCCGCGTGCATTTTCGTCGATTTCTCGAAGATATTACGCGTTAACATCACCATTAAACCAATCGACAATTCCACTACCGAACGCGTATTTGAGTACGGCGCATTAAACACCGCAATCCCGCGCTTCTCGCATTCTACTAAATCGATTTGGTTTGTACCAATGCAGAAAGCACCCACACACATCAAACGAGAGGCATTCGGGTGTTCCAATACTTTCTTCGTCAAATTCGTCTTCGAACGCAAACCGATGATGGACACATCCTTGATCTTCTCGATCAATTCATCCTCATCCAAAGCTCCTTTCAAAAGCTCCACTTGGAAACCTTCTTTCTTGAACGCCTGAACGGCACCAGGGTGCACGTTTTCTAATAAAAGAACTTTGATTCTTGATTTAGGATACGATTGCGCACGGCTTAAACCGTTGATATACAAGAACTCATCTAGAGACGGAACTACGTAATCCGCTTTATCCGTCACCGCCTTGCGCGACACGTTCTCCGTGAACGCAAAGAACTTATTCGCTAAACCTGACTCACGCAATTCATAATCCGTGATACCATCACCGATCACGTAAACCTCGCCTTCTAATTGCAATGATTGCAATAAGCGTACTTTACCTTTATCCTGAGACAATAAATTGTCCGCATCGTAACCGGTAATAGTTCCTTCCGCATCATACGTGAACGTATTCGCGTATACGTTCTCCGCTGGGATACCCATCTCGTTCACTACGGGAACGATAAAGTCTTTGAAACCAGAGGAAACGATTAAGATTTGAGCCGCATTTTCTTCTAGAAAATCCTTGTTGCGCTTAAATGACTCCGAGATTTTACCCTTTAAAAAGACGATCAATTGATCCACGTGCGAACGATTTGCCGGCAATAAAGCCACACGATCGCGTAAGGAATCGGCGAAAGAATAGGCCCCTACCATTCCTTGGTCGGTGATATCGGTAATCTTCCCCACGATCTCCGCCTGCTTCGGATTTCCCTGAAGCGCGATTCTCGCTAATTCATCGAGCCCCTCCACTTTCGTGAACGTGCTATCGAAATCAATGACAATTTTTAAAGGTTCTGCTTGAGCTGTAGGCATAGTATATTTTTCTAAACGCTTTTTTTAAACCATTGTTCGGCGCGATTTTCCGACCAAGTATAACCCTGGTAATTCTTCGGATAAAATCCACAATGCCCTCCTTTTTCCTGTGCGTCTAATTGGACAAAGTCCAAAGTCTTCACAAAAGATTCCGGAATACATTCCGCCGATAAAAATGGGTCATTTTTTGCATTCACGATTAAAGTGGGTACGTTAATCTGATCCAAAAAATACAAGGAGCTACTCTTTTCGTAATAGTCTTCCCCGTCTTTAAACCCGTGTAAAGGCCCTGTGATCACATCGTCAAAATCCACTAAACTCTTAATCGAATCAATCATCTCCACGGTAATATCCTGAGGATAGCGCGCGGACTTTTCCTTGACTTTTTTAATGAGAGTTTGTAGAAATCGATGAGTGTAGAGTCTGTTTTCCCGCTTAGCTAATTGCTTGCTACTCGATGAAAGGTGTAAAGGTACGGAAAATGCGACAGCTTTTCGAATCATTTCAGGAGGATTTTTGCCTTGTTCGCCTAACCATTTTAAGGTTAAGTTGCCCCCTAAACTAAATCCAGCCAGATAGATATCTTTCGCGCCTCGTTCGATGGCTAGTTTAATAATGAAGTCCAAATCATCCGTCGCCCCGCTGTGGTAAAAACGTAGATTCTTATTTAGTTCCCCTGAACAACTGCGGTAATTCCAGGCCAGCGCGTTCATCCCTTTCATCTTGTGAATCAAACCAGTCACATATTGGCGATCACTTGATCCCTCTAAACCATGGGACACAATTAATAAGGGACGCTCTGAAAGTTCGCCACCATACCAATCGATATCCAAGAAATCCTGATCGGGAGTCGTCACTCGTTCGCGACGTGGCGTTTCCGAAAGAGTCACTTTCCGAAAAACCGAGGGATAAATACTTTGTGTATGCCCGTCCGGTAACCAAAGTGGCGGGGTATAATTTTCTACCATTAAATGAAAAAGTCGGGTAACAATTGATTTTCTGGCGTATTCGGATTGACACGGTATTCCGTGAAATCCGTCACCCCTTCTGCACGTAACACGTCTTCGTCGATGTAGAAATTTCCTGTAACCGTCTTCGCATCCTTCTGCAAAATAGCCGCGGCAGCATCCGCCATAATAGTTGCCTTGCGTCCTAATTGCATCATCGACGCATTCCCCACCGCGAATTCGATGGCAGCAGTCGCAATAATGGTTTTAGGCCAAAGTGAATTAAAAGCCACTTTCCCCTTAAATTCAGACGCCATTCCGAGAGTACAAAGGGACATCCCAAATTTGGCAATCGAATACGCCACGTGATTCTCAAACCAGCGCGCTTCCACATTCAAGGGCGGAGAAAGAGTCAATACCTGCGGGTTTTCTGATTTCAACAAATAAGGCAAACAAGCCTGAGCACACAAATAGGTCCCGCGCGTATTCACCTGATTCATCAGATCGTATTTCTTCATCTCCGTATGCAAGGTCCCGGTCAGCTGAATCGCCGACGCATTATTGATTAATATATCGATGCCTCCAAAGGTCTCGACAGCTAATTTAACCGCCGCTAAAACCTGATTTTCGTCACGAATGTCTACCATACAGGCCAAAGCCTTTCCTCCAGCCGCCTCAATTTCAGCCGCTGCCGTGTGAATCGTACCTGGTAATTTAGGATGTGGCTCAGAAGTTTTTGCTGCAATAACGATGTTTGCGCCCTCTGAAGCTAATTTTTTCGCAATTTCTAATCCGATTCCGCGAGATCCTCCTGTGATAAAGACTGTCTTATTTTTGAAGTGCATATGGTTCCTATTTTTTCTTCATCTAAATTACGATTTTCTTTCAAAGACAGATACATTTTAAACTTTTGCATTGTACTTTTGTGAATTAATAATCACGCTTAAGACAGAAATGAGTTTACCTTTTAAATCCGTCAGCCTTTCACACCGTACTGCGCCGCTCGCCATCCGCGAGATGTTAGCGTTGAACGAGGACGAGAGCAAAGGATTTTATGTGAAGTGTAAGGATCTTTTCGGGCTAAATGAATTATTAATCGTCTCTACCTGCAACCGCACGGAGTTCTATTATACGTCTGACCGCGACATCTCGACCGACTTAATCAAAGCTTTCTTAATCGAAAAAGGCTTAACGAACACCGCAGAATACCTAGGCTATTTCAAGCAAATGGACGAAACAGAGGATTCTCTGCGCCATTTATTCGAAGTAGCGACCGGCTTGCAGTCGAAAGTAGTGGGGGATTTACAGATCCCGAACCAAATCAAAAAAGCTTATCAACAAGCGGCAGATTTAAATATGGCTGGCCCGTATTTGCACCGTTTGATGCATACCATCTTCTATTCTAACAAGCGTGTAGCGCAAGAAACGTCGTTCCGTGATGGAGCAGCCTCGGTTTCCTATGCCACCGTAGCCTTAGCAGAAGAACTTTCTCAAGCACTTCCTCACCCGAAAGTCTTAATCCTAGGATTAGGCGAAATCGGTTTAGATGTGTGCAAGAACATGGAGGAAAAGGATTTTGCGGAATTCACCATTATGAACCGCACGATCGAGAAAGCAGAGAAGATTGCCGCTGGCAAAGAACTTTTCAGGGTCGCTCCTATCGCTGACTTGTGGAAAGAAATCGCCGCTGCTGACATCATTATCTCGTCTGTTCGCACGGATAGCCCGATGATCACGCAGGCAGAGATTAAGAAATTGCAATTATTATCCTTTAAATACTTCATCGATCTTTCAGTGCCTCGCAGCATCGAGGATGGTATCGAGAAGATTAATGGGGTGCTATTATACAACATTGACACCTTGAAGGAGCGTGCGGATGAGGCTTTGGCCACTCGTTTAGCCTCTATTCCGGATGTGCGTACCATCATCGAAGAGAGTATTGTGAGCTTTAATGATTGGTCCAAAGAGATGGAGGTTTCGCCTACCATCCACAAATTGAAAAATGCGCTGGAGCAAATCCGCAAGGAGGAGATGAACCGCCATATGAAAGGTTTGACGAAGGAAGAGACCGAGAAGCTAGAGAAAATCACGGCTGGTTTAGTCCAAAAAATCATCAAACAACCCATCATCCACTTAAAAGCCGCTTGCAAGCGTGGCGATTCGGATAAAATGGTGGACGTTCTGAACGATCTGTTCAACCTAGAAAGTTTCGAAGAAATCGATTCTTAAATCTGCCTTTATGAATAGCGAGATTCTCCAAAAGCTGGCCCGCTATTGCGCCTACCAGGAAAGATGCGTGCAAGAATTGGAGCAGAAGATGAAGACTTTTGAGGTTTCTCCGACTGAATATGCTGCGTATTTAAACTGGCTCCGAGAAAACAACTACCTGAACGAAGCGCGTTTTGTCGAAATCTTCGTCCGCTCGAAGTTCAATCAGAAAAGCTGGGGACGCACGAAAATCAATTACGAATTACGCAAGCGCGGCATTTCAGCTTCTCTTTTAGCCTCAGCTTGGTATGGCATCGATGATGCGGATTACATCGAGAAAGCGCGTGCAATTTTACAGAAGAAAAGAGACGAGATTAAAACGGGGACTTCGCCACAGCGCTACCAGAAGTGCTATAACTTTGGTCTCTCTAAAGGATACGAATCCTCCCTCGTTCGCGAGCTATTGAAGCCTCTATTTGCATAAAAGCAAATTTTTCCTACCTTTGGCATATGCATTCACACGCAATCAACTATTTAGCAGGGTATTATTACGCAGGTTATTACAACGCTGCCTAATCGGTTATATAGTTTTTTGTCAATTATATCAGCCGACTTTACGTCGGTTTTTTGTTTTATGAGCTTACACATCACAGCGGCGAGCCGCTTAAACAGCGTGGAGGAATACTATTTCTCTAAGAAATTGAAGCAGATCGCGGCTTTAAAGGAATCCGGCGTACCTATCATTAACTTAGGTATTGGATCTCCAGACTTAGCCCCATCGTCTGAGACCATCGCGGCATTGACAGAAAGCGCGGCGAATCCAGCCAACCATGCCTACCAAGGTTACCAAGGTATTCCCGCTTTGCGCGAGGCTTTCGCCTCATTTTATGCGAAGCATTATGGCGTTACGGTTAATCCCGCTTCTGAGATTCTGCCCTTGATCGGCTCCAAAGAAGGTATCATGCACATCGCGATGGCCTATTTAGAGAAAGGCGACGTGACCTTGATCCCTAATCCGGGCTACCCTACTTATTCGGCGGCTTGCTCTTTAGCCGGTGCGACGGTAGAAAGCTATGAATTATCAGCCTCCACGGGTTGGTTACCTGATTTAAAGGCGTTAGAAAAGCGTGATCTTTCCAAAGTCAAAATCATGTGGGTCAACTACCCGCACATGCCTACCGGTGCACAAGCAACGGTGGAATTCTTCACGGAGTTGCGCGATTTCGCTATTCGCCATTCGATCTTATTAGTGAACGATAATCCGTATAGCTTCATCCTGAACGAAAAACCGATGAGTATGCTGTCGATTCCGGGGATGCAGGAGGTTGCGATCGAATTGAATTCCCTTTCGAAGTCCCACAATATGGCGGGCTGGAGAATTGGGGCGGCTTTGGGGAAAGCGGAGTTTCTAGCACCAGTCTTGAAGTTCAAATCCAATATGGATTCTGGGATGTTCTTGCCTTTGCAACAGGCAGCCGTTAAAGCTCTTTCTGCTGACAGCGCGTGGTTTGAGAATCAGAATCGCATTTACCGTTCGCGCCAGAAACTCGTATTTGACTTATTGGATTTACTCGATTGCGTGTATGATCCGGCACAGTCGGGGATGTTTGTTTGGGCCAAAATCCCAGCCACATTCAACTCCGGCTACGCACTTTCTGATAAAATATTAGACGAAAACGCGGTGTTCATTACGCCGGGCGGAATCTTTGGAACACAAGGCGACGGCTACATCCGTATCTCGCTTTGCGCACAAGAATCCGTTTTCTCACAAGCGATTGATCGCATCAAAAACCACAGCAATGGCATCTCCTAAAGTAGGCATCATCGGTATCGGATTAATTGGTGGATCCATCGCACTCGGTCTTCGCAAGAGTGGCTGGGCATCCGAGATCATCGGTATTGATACCAATCCCGAACACCAGAAAAAGGCCCTTTCCTTAAAACTCGTTGACCGCATCGCCTCTTGGCAAGAGGCCATCGATCAAGTAGACGTCTTCGTTTGCGCGATCCCAGTTGATCTGTTAGTGGCTTTAATTCCATCGGTATTGGATGCGCTAAAACCTGGACAAGTGATCATCGAGGTAGGTTCGACTAAAACCCCAGTTTTCGAAGCTTTACAAAACCACCCCAAAAGAGCCCAATTCGTTTCTACTCACCCGATGGCCGGAACCGAGTTCTCGGGTCCTGAAGCAGCTGTTCAAGGACTTTTCGTGGGGAAAAGAGGCGTCATTTGCGACAAAGAACTCAGCGATCCTGCCGCCGTTGCTTTGATTGAAGATTTATACCGCAGCGGCTTAGAGATGAACCTCATCTATATGGGATCCATCGAGCACGACATGCACACGGCCTATATTTCGCACATCTCACACATCTGTTCCTTTGCTTTGGCAAATACCGTACTGGAGAAAGAAAAGAACGAAGCCCGCATTTTCGAATTAGCCTCTACCGGTTTCGAATCCACCGTGCGTCTAGCGAAATCTTCCCCTGAAACCTGGAGCCAAATTTTCCACCAAAACCAAGAGAATCTGCTCGACGTTTTGGACGAATACATCAACACCCTGTTGAAATACAAAGGCCTGATGCTTTCTGGCAGCTACGAAAAGCTGAAAGAAGAATTAGGAAAGGCGAATGATATAGGGAGAATTTTGAAAGGATAGTTATTTAAGTCTTCGATAGAGCCATCTAACGGACCGAAATACTAGGACTAAAATAAGTAGATAAATCACGGCTGTAACGAACTCGCCGAACCAAAGGGATTGTAGGAATAGTATTTTCATGATTAGTGGGGTTATTCCACAAGGTGAATATAATCCACCACACATCCTAAAAATATACTGATAAAAAAAAGCCCTCGCAAATCGCAAGGGCCTTTTTCATTTCTTACCTTGAGCGAACACTTAGCGGCTTCCACGTATTATTCTTCGAATCCATATCCGGAAATGAATGATCTGGATCGATCACCACCGATTTAATTGGTAGCTTCGTTGAAGTGCGGAACGTCCAGCTAGAACCTCTCTGCCAAATCTCCACCGGGAACGTAAAGCGTTCTTTTTCTCCGCTCGTTAATTCCACTTCCACCACTGCTGGCATAGCCATCTTGTCTAAGTTTTCGATCGTAATCACAGCCCCCTTTGCAGGATCTTGTTCTACGTAATCTACGTCTTTCACCGATTGATCTAGTTTCCAAAGTTCATAGAACCAAGCTCTCCAGAACCAACCTAAATCCTCACCAGCTCCATCTTCCATCGCGCGGAAGAAGTCCATCGGTGTTGGGTGTTTGAACGCCCATTTGGATATATAATTTTTGAAGGCATAATCAAAACGATCAGCTCCTAAGATATTTTCACGCAAGATACGTAAGCCAAAACCAGGTTTACCGTAAGCTTCCATTCCTAAGTTACGCGTTTGAATCACATCGGGAATCGACATAATCGGATCTGCGGTTTCGCGGAACATCGATTTTGCCATCGTGTGCATATCAAATTTACGGTTCTTGTATTCGCCCTTATTGAAAGCATCCGTCGAATAGAAATTGATAAAGGTATTGAAACCTTCATCCATCCAGGCGAATTTACGCTCATTAGAACCTACGATCATAGGGAACCAGTTATGGCCAAATTCGTGATCCGTCACGCCCCATAATGAAGCTGTTTTATCCTTGTAGCCACAGAAAATGATGCCCGGATATTCCATACCAGAAACGATACCAGCGACGTTCGTAGCTACCGGATACGAATACTCATATAACCAATTCGAATAATGCTCAATCGATGCTTTCACGTATTCTGATGAACGTGCCCAAGCCTCTTTGCCATCTGATTCTACCGGATAAACCGATATAGCCATTGATTTCTTGCCGCTAGGTAAATTGATACGGCATGCATCCAGGATGAATGATTTAGATGACGCAAATGCAACGTCACGCGCATTGTTGCACTTAAATTTCCAAGTCAAGCGATCTTTCGCCGGACGAGAAGCTGGATCTGTCACTTCAGCCGCCGAACGAATCACGACCGTTGTCTCTGAGTTCGCAGCTGCTGCCCATTTCTTTACCTGATCAGCCGTATAAACTTCCGTTGGATTCAACAATTCACCTGAACCCACCACGATGTGTGATGCCGGGGCATTGATTGAATATTCGAAATTACCATATTCTAAATAGAATTCACCTGCACCTAAATAAGGCAATACGTTCCATCCCTCAATGTCATCGTACACACAAACGCGGGGGAACCACTGCGCTACCGTGTAGATCGCGCCATTTTTTGTTTGTTGGATACCCATTCTGTCCGAAGCATTCTCCGGAGAAGTGAATGAATAAGCAATTTTGATTTTAGCTGTTCCTGTTTTTTCTGCCAAAGGGGACGCTAAACGAATCTGCATCCGCGTATCCTCCACAATGAAATTAGCAGGCTTACCATCGATCGTTACGCTCTCAATTTTATACCCACCTTGGAAAGCTAAATTTCCAAAACGTCCACCCGAAATAGGTGTCGTCTTGCCTCCGCGAGACTGCGTATTGAAGCTGTTTTGGTCTAATTGCAACCACAAAAACGGCAGCTTATCAGGGGAATTATTCTTATAGGTAATTTCTACATCGCCCGTGATTTTATTCGCGACATCGTCTAATGAAACGGCAATCTTATAATCTGCCGAGTTCTGCCAGTAGCCTGGTCCGGGAACACCCGCCGCGGAACGCGTAGGAGATACAGGTCCATAATTCCAAAGCGGATGAAACAATTCGTAAGCGGAATACTTACTTTGAGCTAACGCAGTAGTTGATAATAACAACGCTAGACCCAGGAATACGTGTTTTTTAAACATAATACTTTTTATTTGTGATCAAAAATAGTCAAAACTTCTTCATCCATCAAACGCTTCGATAAACCCAAAGCCTTAGGCACCTCGTAGTGGTAGAAGAATTTCATCGTGTGAATCTTATCCTTGTAGAAAGCTTCATCTTCTGCGCTTAATCCACCTTTGGCTAAGGCAGCCGCTGCCACGTGACCTTGCTTTAACCATTGCCAAGCCACGGTAATCAAGCCGAACAACTCCATGTACAAGGTCGAATCCGCTAAGAACACTTCGATTTCGCCTTTCATCGCGAAGCCTAATTTATGCATCGTCACTTTGGTCAGATTCTCCAGTTCTTTCTCTAACATCTCCGCATATTTGCTTAGGTTTTCGTGTCCTTTTGCTACGGCGATATCTGCGTAAACTAACTTTCCTAAGGTCTGCAAAGCCGCTCCGTTGTTCGCGGGAATACCGCGACCTAATAAAGTCAAACCATGAATACCGGTTGTTCCTTCATAGATCGACATAATCCGTACGTCGCGAGCCATTTGCTCTAAAGGGAAATCTTCGGTGTATCCGTAGCCTCCTAAAACTTGCAATCCTTGATTAACCGCCTGCGTCCCCATCTCTGCTGGATAGGTTTTCGCTACGGTAGTCATCAAATCGAGCATCATTTGGGCTTCTTTTTTCGCTTCCCCTTCCAAGCTTTTTGCTAAATCATCCCACATAAAACATTGGAATAATAGGCCCATCGAGCCTTCGACAATCGCTTTTTGGAAATACAACATGCGCTGCACATCCGGGTGATTTTTAATCAAAGTAGGCGGCGTATGCGGGTCTTTATTCGTCAATAAACGTCCTTGTGCACGCTCATTCGCGTATTGCTTAGAAGCGTGGTAGGCAGCAGATGCGATGTAGGCTCCACCCATTCCCACCCCTAGACGAGCTTCGTTCATCATTTGGAACATGTATGACAAACCTTTGTTAGGTTCACCCACTAAATAGCCGATAGAATTACCTTTATCCCCAAAAGAGAGGTGGAGGGCTGGGGTCGCTTTTTGGCCCATCTTATGGTAGACGCCCATAGAGACCACTTCATTGTTCACTAATGTTCCATTTTCAATCCGCTTCTTAGGTACGACGAAAAGAGAAATTCCTTTCGTACCCGCTGGAGCGCCTTCTAAACGGGCTAAAACCAGGTGAATGATATTTTCTGAGAAGTGATTATCCCCTCCTGAAATGAATATTTTTTGTCCTTTGATGGCATAGGTTCCATCCCCTAAATCCTTAGCGGAGGTAGACGCATCATTCAATGAACTTCCGGCTTGTGGCTCTGTTAAGCACATCGTACCAGTCCACTTGCCAGAAAGCATGTTAGGAACGTAGGTATCCGCTAATTCTTTGGAACCAAAAGAGGCAATTAAGTGAGCTGCCCCATGGGATAATCCCGTAAACATGACCGCTGAATTGTGTGCCGCACCGCGAATGAATTCGTGTGCCCCACCGATCATCGATGGCACTTGCTGACCACCATGTTCTAGATCAAAGGTACAACCGATCATTCCGGACTCCCCCATCTCCTTAATGTAGGGCTCAATTCCAGGGTGAACATGGACGACGCCATCCACTAATTCAGCCGCTTTGCGATCCGATTCCACATAGATGGGACGTAAATATTTTTCCGCGATGGCATCGGCTGAATCCAATACCATTGTAAACATATCAGGGGTATAATCCGCGTATCGGGGATAGTTACAAAGAGAAGCAGTATCAAAAACCTCGTTTAAAATAAAGTCTAGGTTGCGACGGTCGTATTCTTTTGCCATGGTTATAACGTTTAGGTTGTAACAAATTTGCAGAGAAAAAAACTATTATGCAAGCATACTATATTTATAATGGAGGCAAGGAATATCCGAGGTTGTATTTGATAAAAGCGGCGTCTTTGCAATTCCAAAGGGGGATGTCTTTGTAGCGCACATTTTGGAAGTCTACATAAAACAATAATTTCTGATAAGCCTCTGTAGGAATCCCATTAAAGCGGTCTACACTCAATCGCTTCTGCGTTAATCCGCCCACCATAAAATAGCCCAAAACCTCCTGTGAAGAATCGCTTGTACAGGTTAAGTTTCCGATCACCTGAGCGGGCACCTTATCAAAAATCCCCCCACTTAACTTGCGCTGATCCTCTAATCGTTTCCAATAGGTATGCGTTTCTTTAGATACCGAATAGACATCTAATTGCACCACCCAATCCGTCAAATCCTCATAAGGAAGCTGACCTAAATCCAAAGATAAATTCTTACCGCTGAGCAAAAAATCATCGAGTAAATAAGGCTGCGTGTTCTGCGGAGCTTGCCAGCATTTGCAATTGCAAGCTGGAACGGGAGCGGGTGGCGGCGGTGGATTAGGACAGGTTAATAAAAACTGTCTAAAGTCCTGGCGCTTGACAAAATAATAATCTTCCGAGGCCTTGGGATCCTTGATACTTGCCGTTAGTGGAAAGCGCATATCTTCCACTTTAGTCGCATCCTTAAAAGAATACGAAAATTCAGCCAGTTCTGGAGCGGCATTAATCGTTTGAAAATTCGATTCAATGGTTTTTCCCCCTGAAAGCTTAATGCGTAATTTGTATTTTTGGCCTACCTCGCCTTTAAAACCGACTGGACTCAAATAATAGCCTTTACTCTTTTCATAATAGGCCGTTTCCTTCCCATTACCATCTACAATGCGCACATTGGCATCTGTGATGGGCTGACCAGAAAACTGCGTCGCGTCGTAGGGAGAATAAGCACTCACGTAGTTCAAGCGCACGTTATAGGGACCGTCTACATTCGAAATTTCACCGTAGACCACGATGGCTGAACTCACGTTTTGGGTTTGAAAATCCTCGATCTCCGTCTCGCAAGAACTCAAAAGAAACAAGGCACAGAAAAATAAGGGTAAGTGTCTCATTAGAATTTGAAGTTATAAGTGATAGATGGAATCGCGGCGCCCAAAACCGACAATTGGAAAGTTTTCGCTTGGTTAATTTCGCCGGTCGAGGAACGGAAGTAAACGGAATAGGCGTTCTGGCGACCTAATAAGTTATAGATCGAGAAGTTCCAGCTGCCTTGCCAGCGCTTACCTGGTTTGGGATCAATCGTTATCCCCACGTCTAAGCGGATGTAATCTGGGATTCGCTCTGCATTTCGCAACGTGAACGAGGCGGTGGAATAGCCATCCAACAGTTCTTTGATTTCTTTAGGCTGCAAAAAGTTGTACGTCGTTCCGTTGTAGGTATACGATGATTGTGCCAAACCTGGTCGCGGAAATATCCCTGTCGCCACCGCATAGTCGTACAAATCATTAAACGAATAAATCTTGTAACGACCATTCGGATACGTGATCGGGCGACCCGTCGTGTAGGTAAAGTTCGCATTGAATGAGATGCGGTTTGTCCATCGGTTATTCAACACAAATTTAAAGGTATGTGGCGTATCAAAGTTCGCCGGAAATTGAATCCCAAAATTCGCTTCTTTTTGATTCTCATTCGCCTGTATCGTTCTAAACGTCCGTGCATAGGTATAGGAAATCCAACCGGTCAATCGCTTGCCGCGTGACTTTTTCAGAAAGAATTCTCCCCCATACGCTAAACCCTTACCCACTAATAATTGTGTCTCCACCGTAGGATTTAAATATAATTGCGCACCATCCACGTAATCCACCACATTGTTTAAGTTCTTGTAATAGAATTCTGCGGAGGTTTCGAAAACGGCGTTCGAAGCATTCGTGAAGTTCTTGAAGAAACCGATGGAATATTGATCTGCGATTTGGGGAGGAATTTGTTGATTCGAATTCTTCCAAATATCGGAGGGCGAAACGGCCATCGTATTCGACAATAGGTGGCGAAACTGCTGCATGCGGTTGAAACCGATTTTGATCGAGAAACTTGTGTCTAATTTAATAGCGAACGAAAGACGCGGTTCGAATCCACCATAGGATGCCACGACCTCATTCGAGGCTGCACTCAAGGTATCGGTAATCGTGTTGATTTCCCTTGGAGTTCCTAACTGATATTGGTAGAAATCTCCTGGACCTAACAGTTGATAGGACGCATAGCGAAGACCATAATCTAAACTCAATTTCTTGCCAATTGGTAAACTGTGGCCTAGATAGGCCGCCATCTCCCGCGTATGCTCGGTGGACATCGCGAATTTGTCTACCTTAGAAGAGGACGAATTAGGCAAGAAACTACCTGCATCATTCGTAAAGGCAGATAACTCTGCACCTGCATCCAGGCGACCATATTTACCCAAGTCCTTGCTCAACTCTTCCTTAACGGAGGTTTGGATGATGGATGGTTTCCAAACGAATTCCAAGCCACTTTTTTGGCCCTCAATCCCATAGGTATAATCGCTATAAAAAGCCGTAAAATTATGAGACAAATCACCCTTCAATAAGGCATTGTGTTTAAAGCTTAACGCCTTCGTGTTCCAAGAATACAGGGTATCCTGCGCAAATTTGAATCCATCATTGCTCGCATAACCGGATAAAGAGATGCGCTGGTTCTTCCCAAATCGATGTGTCAACTTAAAATTCACATCATAGAAATCCGCCTTGCTTTTCGCTAGACTCGGATTAGGGAAATACTTCAGATAAAAGTCCGAAACAGAACCGCGGGCTCCCACGATTAAAGATGTTTTTCCCTTCACTAAAGGTCCATCCACTAAAATGCGAGATGAAATGGGTCCCACGCCACCCTGCAATGACCATTTTTCAAAATCGCCTTCCTTCACGCGCACATCTAAAACGGATGAAGCGCGACCGCCGTACATGGAGGGAATACCCCCTTTGTACAAGCTCAAATCCTGGACCATATCGGCATTAAAACCGGTGAAGAATCCGAATAAATGGGAGGTGTTAAATAAGGGAACACCATCGAGTAAAACAAGGTTTTGATCCACATTTCCGCCACGAACGTTGAATCCAGAGGCACCTTCCCCCACCGTGGAAACGCCCGGCAACAATAAAATACTACGAATCACATCGGCCTCACCCATTAAGGTAGGCAGTTTTTTCAAGGTTTTGGAAGACATCTTCTCCACCCCCATCATGGCTCGGTTCACGTTCGCATCTGCCTTTTCAGCTGTGATGACCACCTCGCCTAATAATTGCTCGGAGCGTTCTAATTCGATGGTTGTTTGGGTGTTTTTAGAGAGATCTAAGCGAAAGGTTTTGTACTTATAGCCTAGACTTCTCGCTATAACTTGATAGGATCTAGCGGCAATCGTGACAGTAAACAGCCCAAGCGAATCCGAGGTTCCCCCGGCAGAGGAGCCGGAGAAAAAGACCGAAGCTCCAGCAATAGGCGCTTTGTTCTCTACATCAACAATTTTTCCACTAAATATGACATAACCTTTACGCTGGGCAAAAGTCATTGGGCCACAGAGTAGCAATAATAGGATTACCCTTAGGCTTAGTTTCATTTCGTTTTATTTCGTAAAATCAGCAGACCTTTTGCCTGCTTCCATTGAGGATCAAATCCTCCTTGTGGGAATTTAGCCACTGCATGCGAGCCTAAGGCTACATCTAAATCACCATCCCCATCTAGATCCGCTACGTCCATCACAGACCAGCGACCCAAAGATTGAATTGGTAAAGTCATCGGAATAAAGGTTCCTTTTTTATTTTCAAAATACATCGCCCCTTCGCCTGGTCTAGCCGCCACATCTGGGAACAAAGCAATCGATATCAAATCTGAATCACCATCTCCGTCGAAATCGCCAGGCATTACTTTGGTGGCGCCGTTTTGAGAGAAAAAGGCTTTTTGTCTGAAGGTAAATCCACCCGTATTTTCGAAAACATACATCCCGTGGTATGGCTTTAAAACCGTCGTAAAATCGGCATTATCCCCTGCCGTATAAATGATATCCAAATCCTTGTCCCCATCGATATCCACGACATCGAACGAAGAGGATCCATAGATAGACGGAAAACGGAGCAATTGTTTTTCTTTGAACTTCAAGCCTCCCAGATTCTCGTAAAGCAAAATACGCTCATCCCCCTGCGCAAACTGCGCCAAAATATCGAGACGACCATCCCCCGTAAAATCGCGAACAATCGTCTTCGTCGCCCCAGTTTGCGGATTCAATACCTGTTTTTTGTAGGCCCCTTTTTCTAGTTTCCAAACGCTCATCCCACCCACCTTAAATCCGAATTCAGACGTGATCAATTCATCGCCTGCTTCCGCATCCAAGTTAGCTGACACCAAACCAATCGGGCGATTCAATCCTTGCACTAATTTCTTACCGGTCGAAGCTTGACTTACGAATCCATTCACGTCCGGATTTGCCTGTGTCGTTGTCCCGATGAACGTATATAGGGTTTCGGAACCTAACAGGGTTATATCGGTCAGGGCATCTTGATCTTTCTTTGTCTCAAGTAATTTACCCGCCGCATCCCACTTCCATATCACGCGATTCGATTGATCGCCTGCCGTGATTTGATGACGTCGCGCATCGATTCGAACGGCTGTCATATTAGGAAGAGTCGTTCCAGGCAAGGTGGCTACGATAGGCTCTGCATTGAATAGGGTCTGCGTAGGCAAAGGAATATAAGTAGGCATCTCCAACGTTTTGGGCGCCTCCTCTAAATAATAGGCCTTGATCTTTTCCCAGTCTTCGTCTGGAATCATTTGGGAACCTGGACCTAGAATGGTGTAATCAGATAGCGGTTTTTCTAACATTCCGATCTCCTTATTCACCCCCATCATGATTCCCATGTAGGGTAAGGTGCTGTATTGCCACACATTTTTAGGTAAACTCGCGGGATCCGGAAGCAAGTGGCAAGAGGCACAATAGGTTTTCGCTAGCTCTTTCCCCTCCGCTGCTTTGTTCGAGCAGCTGGGCAAGCCATAGGCTAGTACCGAGAAGAGGGCGATTGCCAGCAGATTGCGCATCTTATAATTTCTTAAACACCTGGAGTTTATCGTTGTTTCGAGCCACTAAGTACAAAATTCCTGCGGTAGTCTTCACCTGTTTTATGTCGCGAATGTCGCCTTCGAGCATCAAACCTGTGTCTGTGGGGATAAGTGGTTTGAACCCGCCTTTCCCATTGCCTTTCAGGATTAGCCCAAAGAAGGCATCATAACGCGCCTGGTACATCGAAGCGCCGTTAAAGTTACCTCCCACGATCACGTCCAGGTTTCCATCTTTGTCCACATCCTCCGTGCGCATGACCATGATTTTAGACACCTGAGCTAATGGAGGAAGCGCTATCATTTTGAACGTCTTGTTGCCTTGGTTTTCCAAGTAAACAGATTCAAACGTATTCACGCGTTTTTCCTCCGCACCCTCTAATTCCTTATCGCCAAAAATCTCTTCCACCGTCTTACCCGCGAACATATGGTAGGCCGTATATTTCTTATTGATGATACTTGGAATCTGTTTCCCCATCTCATCTTTGCTATTGATCGGGAACCAATCATCTCCACGGTTATACGAAACAATGTGTTCTTTGGTATCATTTTTATCAATGTCCTTAATCTGCATCCGCAACTGACCCTCTAAGTCCTTGCGCAACTTCGTGTTCGTCCCTAGATTTCCTATGATGAAGTCCATATCGCCATCTTTGTCAAAATCAGCCGCCGTAATACCTGACCAGAATCCCGTTTTCTCTTCCAGTCCATTCTCGATCAATTTGAATTTTCCTTTGTTATTTTCAAAGGTCTTGATCGGCATCCAATCACCCACCACGGTTAAATCTTGATCCCCATCTTTATCTATATCAGCCCAAATCGCCTCCGTCAACATCCCCGCCTCACGCAATTCCGGAGCTAAAGCCACGGTCTTGTCTGCAAAATGCCCCTTTCCATCGTTCACTAATAGATATGATCGTGGCGAAGCGCCATACGAATAACCCACAACACGGCCGCCCACAAACAAATCCATATCTCCATCACGGTCGATATCACATGGACGTACCACGGATTTGTTATCGTACATCGGAGGTAATGCATTCATCGCGCGGGTGAAATTCCCTTTGCCATCATTCGTATACAAACGATCGAATTGCTCCGGCATTTTGTCAAAGAATTCATTTCCCCCGGTTACCACATACAGGTCTAAATCGGTATCTCCATCCGCATCAAAGAATAAGGCATCCACATCTTCATATAATGAATCTGCTTTAAATACCGGCTGATTAGATACCACAAAGCCGGCCCCTTTCTGAAGCAATAATTGACCTGCCTGGTATTTCGCACCACTCAGGTACACGTCTTCCAGACCATCTCCATTCACGTCACCCACCGCCATTTTCGGTCCTTCGATCGATACCTTGAAAGGTATTAAAAGCTCGCGATTGAAATCGAAATACACATTTTCCTGGTGCTGGTACGGCACATTTATTCCATCCGTCACTTCCGCAAAAAGAGGCTTCACCGGCGCAGAGAACACGTAATCTTTCACGTTTACGTTCGCATTCTTTTGCTCCATTGTCAGAGTTTCATTGATCTTCGGATTCTTAATGATCTGCATTTTTTCATTCTCCCAAATCACGAGCATCTCATCCACCTGCTGTAGATCACCAATCCCGAATAACAAAGTCGGCTCTACCGAACTCATAAATCCACGCGTGGGCATCATCTGCTGCAATTGCTGTCCGTCTTTCGTTTTCAAGATGACCTTTGCCCCTATACCAAACGTATTCCCGCCATCACCTTTGAATTTAACCTTGACGAAATTATGCTTTAACAATTGGCGGCTGTTGTTTTGGTATACACTCGCCTTTTCATTCAAGTTGTTGGTCACTAAATCCAAATCACCGTCGTTGTCTAAATCCGCATACGTCGATCCGTTCGAAACGCCTTTTTCTTCAAAGCCCCATTTAATTGATTTATCTACGAAACGTAAATCCTTCGCGCCTTTAAAAATGTAATTGTGAACACGACCGTCCGGCATCAAATCGATGGCTTCTTGATCTAATTTCTCAGAAGTAGGCAAACCATAATGCAGCGAATCGCCAATGACGAATTTCAAATAATCTAAGTCATTCGGGCGGCGTAAAATACCGTTCGAGATGAAGATATCTTTAATGCCATCGCCATCATAGTCATTCATTAAAGTCGACCAACTCCAATCTGTCGCGGCAACTCCGGAAGAGGCAGCGATGTCGGAGAATTTTTGGCCTCCCATATTTAACTGAAGACAGTTACGGCTGTATTGATTGAAATAACCGAACTGCAATTTGTACATGTAGATGTCCAAAGGATCCTCTCCCACGGACGATTTCTCCACTTTCTCGTCATCCGGATACATATCCAGCGTCATCACATCTTGAAATCCATCATTATTAATATCCGCCACATCAGAACCCATCGAGAAGCGACTCAAATGTTTGAAGTGATCGCGAATACCTTCTTTATAAGTTCCGTCCTTTTGATTGATATAGTAATAATCATCCTCATGGAAGTCATTACTCACGTAGATATCTAACCAGCCATCGTTGTTAATATCTGCCACAGAAATTCCCAGACCATACCCCATCGCTGCTTGGTAGATGCCAGACTCTTTCGAGACATCCACAAATTTGCCTCCATCGTTTCGGTATAAATAATCACCCGCCTCGTTATCTTTCAATGAACGCGTATTCACGCGGTCATAAGAACGTGTGTTGTGTACAGCGTGATTCAATAAGTAGCAATCTAAATCGCCATCTTTATCATAATCAAAAAAGGCCGCTTGAGTGGAGAATCCGGTGAAATCTAAACCGAATTCATTCGATTTCTCTGTAAACGTATTGTCACCGTTGTTGATGTATAACTCGTTCGACCCTTCTAAACCTTTGTAATTCCCTACCGCACAAATGTAGATATCCAAAAAGCCATCCGCATTTACGTCGGCCATCGTCACCCCCGTTTTCCAGTCAGAGAATCCTTCGATTCCCGCCTTCACGGAGATGTCTTCAAATTGCATATCTCCCTTGTTCAGGTACAACTTGTTTTTGCCTTGGTTTGACACAAAAAACAAATCCACTAATCCGTCATTATTAATATCCCCGGCAGAAACTCCACCACCATTGTAGAAATACAAGTAGTCAAGAATGTTAAAATCCTTGGTCTCCGAGATATTATTCGCAAAGTCAATGTGAGTCTTTTCGGCCTCTAATTTTTCGAAAAGCACCACGTCATCGCCTGAATTGCAGCCGAACAGAACAAAAGAGAAAAACAGAATAGAGAAAAACTGGGTACGCATTGTTTTAAAATTTAAATACTTGGGCTTTGTCATCATTTTTGGCCAATACTACATACATCGACTTTCCTCCTTTTACGAGTACCATATTACGTACTTGACCGAGGGTTTTAAATCCGGTTTGCTTCGATAATTTCACGGCGAACTTCCCTTTTCCTTGTCCTTCTAGTAGAAGACCATAATTCGCATCAAATCGCCCCCATTCCGGAAGTGAATCAAAGAAATTACCAGCTAATAAAATATCTAGTTTGCCATCCTTATTGAAATCGGCTGCTTGAATTCCCCTAATAGGAGAGAATTGAGCCTGGTAAGGAAGTGCTTGCAAGCTAAAGTTGCCTTTGCCATCATTGATCAAGAACGAAGATTCGGTGGTCGTAATTTGGCGAACAATAGCACCCTCGCGTTGCTCTTCACTAAACAATTCATCTACGGTTTTGTTCGCATAATCCTTGTACTTGATGAACTTTTTCTTGATCATCGGAAGCGCGCGCTGCATCTCTCCTTTCAAGACCATCGGATACGTCTTCCCATCCTCAGTTACGCAAGAGATGATTTGTTCGATGGCACCATTCTTATCAAAATCCCCTACATGTAAGTAGGCCGGTGACTCAGCTGAGGCTTTAATCTTAGAATTTAGGCCAAAATTCCCCAGCACAAAATCCATATCCCCATCGCCATCTATGTCCGCCGGTTTAATACAAGACCAAAGTCCTTCCGATCCCGCAACGGGCTCCTGCTTCGTTAATTTTCTACCTCTTTCATTCTTAAACACAACCACCGGACCCCAATCTTGCGTCACTAAAAGATCTACATAGCCATCGCCATTCACGTCTGACCATTCTGAATCCGTCACCATCCCTAGCTCTGTCACTTGTGGCATGTAGCGTTTTGACTGATTCTTGAACCCTCCCGTTCCATCGTTGATGAACAGATTGCTTTGGGCACTTTGGCCATACTTCGCATTGATCATCCGCGTTCCCACAAATAAATCGATATCGCCATCCTTATCGTAATCCGCCGCCGAAACGCTTGAACCATTTTCGTAAATCATCGGGAATCGAATATCACGCTTCAAGTTTCCTTTGCCGTCATTCAAATACAATAAATCGTGAAGTTCCGGTGCATTCTCCGCGAACTCATTACTTCCCGTTACCACGAACAAATCTAAGTCGCCATCTTTATCCGCATCGAAGAAAGTCGCATCCGTATTCTCGGTAGTCTGATCTAAGCTGAAATCTGCTTGTGGAGAATTGACGAATTTACCACCGGTTTTTTGGATAAATAATTGCTTGATTTGACCCGCTGCCCCACCTAGGTAAATATCTTCCAAACCATCTCCGTTCACATCACCCACCGCTAAAGCTGGTCCTTGTGTAGAGTACTTCTGCTTCAATAACACATCGCGGTCGTAGTCATTGAACATGCTTTCCACGTGTAGATAATCCAATAAACCAGACGTCACATCTGCAAAAATTGGTGTTTGTTTCGCCTCAAAGAAGTGGAAGATCTCCTTTGCATTCTCCTGCTTAAGGGTAATAATCTGATCCGCTTTCACAGATTTAATTGTTTCGATCTTATCGTTTGGCCATAAAACCTGTACCGAATCAATCGCTCCATTCGCTCCTAATCCAAAGACCATTTGGTGGTCGCTCGACGATTGAAAACCGCGGTTCGGCATTTGCTGCAATACTTTGAATCCGCCTTTCTGATAAACGGTTACACGTGCTCCGATACCGTTTAGATTGCGATCCGTTCCCTTCAGGTGCACGGTCAAATAATGGTTCTTTAACTTCTCGTTCGTCTTGTTCTTATAAACTGACAAAGGCGCATTCACATTATTCACAACTAGGTCCAAATCCCCATCATTGTCTAAGTCACCATAGGCAGAACCATTTGAGAAACCTGGCCCCTCTAAACCCCATGATTTTACTTGATTCGAGAATTTCAAATCGCCCTCGTTTTTGTAGGCGTAATTAGGGATAGGTACGGAGGAGATTTTATCTGTAAACTCTTTGTAATCGAACTTCTTGCCATCTAGCATTTGCTGCATCGTGTTGCGATCTCCTAAGAAATCGACGAAATCTTGATCCGTTAGATCTTTCGCAATACCATTAGCCACAAAAATATCCTTCTTTCCGTCATTGTCCATGTCGAAGATCAAGGCGCCCCAGCTCCAATCCGTCGCATGTACACCGGCTAATTGACCCACCTCAGAGAAGGTTCCATCCCCATTATTCAGCTGCAAGTTATTACGCATGTATTGATTCCAAAACCCACGCTTCTTCTTCAACTCCACCAGGTTATAGCCCTCAAAAACAGACGTCGTCTTTAAACGGCGATCATCGCCCGGCAACATATCCGTCACGAAGATGTCCATGTAGCCATCGTCATTCAAATCCGCCATATCCGCACCCATCGAACTTAGCGAAATATGCGGCATCTCATTCTCTAAATCTTCCTTAAACGTGCCGTTCTTTTGGTTGATGTACAAATAATCACGCTCATAAAAGTCATTTGAAATATAAATATCAGGCCAGTTGTCATTATTGACATCGCCTATCGTAATTCCTAAACCAAAACCAATTAAACTTCCATAAATACCTGCCGTCTCCGACACATCGGTAAAATGAAGTTCCTTTCCATCCTTGCTATCATTTCTAAACAACTTGTCACCCCCTAATTTATCTCGCTCCTCCCGCAAATTCGTATACCCTAATTTATCAATCGGGGTGAAACTGTTATTCAACAAATACATATCTAAATCGCCATCGCGATCGTAATCGAAGAAAGCCGCGTGCGTCGAAAATCCTCCATCTTCTAGACCAGCTTCTTTGGCCTGATCCTTATAAGTAGGCACACCACCCTTTATTCCTTGATTGATGTATAATTGATTCCCACGCTGATCACGTGAACCTGAATTACACACATAGATGTCCATCAAGCCATCTCCATTCACATCTGCAAACGTAACACCAGTAGACCAAAACTTCTTCCCCACAATCCCTGACTTCACCGTAATATCCTCGAACTTCATCGACCCCTTGTTCAAATACAACTTATTGTCTTCGAAATTAGAGGTCACAAAAAGATCCGATAAACCATCATTATTCACATCGCCTATCGCCACGCCTCCACCGTTATAAAAATTGCGGTAATTGAAGATGTTAAACTCTTTTTTCTCCAAACTACGGTTGACAAAATCAATACCGGTTTGCTCCGCAGGCAACTCCTCGAAAAGAGTGTCCTCCTGCTGAGAACAGGAGAAAAGACTAATGGAAATGAGAAAGATTAAAGGGTAATTTTTCATTCTGAATGATCGAATTTTTGCGCTACAAAAATACAAAATACGAGGGGCATATAAAACCCGCCTAAAACAAAAAGGCAGAACCAATTGGTTCTGCCTTTCTATCAAAAACCGTCAGATTAATATCCTGGATTTTGAGTCAATAATGGGTTAGCATCACGACGAGGTTGTGGAATTGGGAACAATTCACGCGTCTTGTCAGTCACCTTCATGAACTTACGCTCAACAGAGAACTTACCGAAACGAATTAAGTCGTTACGTCTCCATCCTTCCCAAGCTAACTCACGACCACGCTCAGCTAAGATATCATCAGCTGTAATAGCAGTCAACGGAGCAACACCTGAACGAGTACGGATAGCATTTACGTCTGTCAACGCTTGCGCTGTATTTCCTAAACGGAAAGCAGCTTCAGCACGCATTAAGATAACGTCAGCTAAACGTAAGAATACGTAGTCATTTGATTGATCACCGTTCGGGTTGTTCTTTTGGATCTCATATTTCTGAGAACGGATACCAGCTACTTGGTAAACTGCATCTGCATCAGTCATTTGATCTTTATCCCAATCCGCAACGAATGCTAAATCAGCACCTTTTGCATCTTTCAACTTAGCTCCAGAAGCAGCATATTGCTGTCCTTTGATCCACATAGCACCACGTAAGTCACCAGACTCAAATGAGTTATAGAAGTCAGCTAAAGTACAGAAACCGTTCCAAGGAGAGTTACCTAAACCATACGTTTGTTGGTTAGCATAGTGTAACGTTCTCATTTGGAAGTTCATACCACCCGCTTTGAATGAATCAAAAGGGATCGCGAAGATATTCTCGTTAGAACCTTGGTTTTGAACGATAAAGTTAGACAACGTAGAAGAAGCTAATGACCAGTTGTTCGAAGATTTGATAACTTGATCAGCTGTATCATACGCTTTTTGCCATTGTGCTGTACCGCTATAAACTGCTGCATTTAAGTATACTTTCGCTAACAATGCTTTAGCAGCATCTTGTGTCATACGAGAGTAAGCCTTACCTGAAGGCAAGTTAGGAATAGCAGAAGTCAATTCAGAAACGATAAACGCATATACTTCAGCACGAGGCTTAGTCGCTGCAGATGATTTGTTATCTGTTACGATAGGCACATTACCGAATGCATCCACCGCCATGAAGTAATAGATCGCACGTACTGCACGTAACTCATCTACTGCTTTTTGGTTAGAAGCAACCACTGGGATCAATTGGTTCACCTGAGAGATGTTACCAAAAATGAATCCCCACATTCCGTTGATAGGACCGTGTTGTGGAGTCCATGTGTGACGAGAATACGCTAACCAGTCACCACCGTCAAACCAGTCACCACCACGTGTAGGAACGATTAACTCATCCGAAGATGCTTCACTTGGATTAAACCAATCCCAAGTGATACCACGTAGACCACCATAAGCAGGTCCTAATGCCGCAGCAATTTGAGCGTCAGTTTTCAAGAACTGATCCGCAGGGATCGAATCGTAAACTGGCTCAGTTAAATCTGTACAAGACGATAGGGCTAACGAAGCGAAAACACCTACTGAAAGTACTTTATAGATATATTTTTTCATTTTTTTAATTATTTTATTAATTAAGTTATATAACTAATAGAGTGGTATTTTGTTTAGAAAGACAAATTGATACCCGCAGTAAATGCACGAGTTTTGTAATATGTCTCACGAACATCGATACCTGGAGCAGCAGAACCAATGGCTAGGTTTTGGCTAACTTCTGGATCTACACCAGAGTAATTAGTGAACAACAATAAGTTGTTACCAGCTACATAAACACGAGCTCTTTTGAATACACCTTTAGATGCAAAAGTGTAACCTAATGAAGCGTTGTTCAAACGGATGTGATCTCCTGATTCTACGTAGTAATCCATAGGGATAGTACGCTCATCATTGATAATCGATGTTAAAGCAGATTTCAATGCATTTGATTCAGCAATACGTCCATCTTGACGACCTAATAATAGGTTGTTTGTGTTAACGATTTTAGCACCTGCATTTCCAGTGAATTGGAATTGTAAGTCAAATGCCTTGTAACGTACGTTCGTAGTTAAACCTCCTACAAATTTAGGATTAGGATCACCTAAGTAAGTACGATCTTTTGCGTTAGGATCTACTGTACCATCACCGTTAAGGTCTTGGAATACATAACGACCATTTTCGATTTTCGCAATTTTCGCTCCGTAGAACACACCTACTGGTTGACCAGCTTGTAAAACTGAGAAGTTTACAGCTGATGTACCACGGATAAAGCTACCTAAAGTAGTAGACAAGAATACTTGGTCTGCTGCAGCGAACTCATCATTTTTCAATGCGATCAATTCGTTCTGGTTGAATGAACCAGCGAATGTAGAGCTAATTGACCAATCTTGTGTATCTAACCATTGGTAAGTAGCCGAAACTTCAATACCACGGTTTTGCATCGAACCAATGTTCGCTAAGATCGTTGGATATACATATCCTTTTTCTTGCGGAGCATTAACCGTGTATAATAAATCCTTCGTTTGACGAGTATACCAGTCAATCGATCCAGTTAACTTACCTTTCAAGATAGAGAAGTCGATACCAGCACCGTAGTTTTCGTTAATCTCCCACTTCAAGTTAGGGTTCGGGTTAGATTGGATAGCGTATGCAGGTAAGAAGTCATCTGCTGAACCATCATAGTATGAACCTGATGGACCGTAGAATGATTTAGATAACAACGGACGAATACCTTCCGAGTTACCTGTTCTACCCCAAGAAACACGAAGCTTCAAGTTGTCGATTGTTGTATTTCCTTTTAAGAATGCTTCTTCAGATAATGACCAACCCACTGAAACCGATGGGAATAAACCCCACTTGTTGTTATCACCGAATTTAGTCGAACCATCACGACGCATGTTCACCGTAGCGAAATACTTGTTCATTAACGAGTATTGAGCACGAGCTAAGAAAGAAACCAATTTGTATTCGTTTTTGTAAGAATACAATAAAGAAGGATTCGTACGAATACCTAAACCAGAACCAATGTTATCAGCACCAAACGCATCTGTTAAGAAATTGTTGTTAGCAGCACCGAAACCGTCGTTAACTACATCTTGGTAAGTATAACCTCCTAATAATGTCAAAGTAGACACATCAGATAATTTCTTAGTCCAGTTCAAAGTAGCTTCTAATTGCTTATCCGTTACTGAGTTCAATGAACGAGAAGCAGAGTTTCCACCTACAGTAGACAATAAGTTACCTGGAGTAGTTGAAGCGAAATAAGAGTTGTTCGCGTTTTGAGTACGTAATGTACCTGAAACGTTAAACACTAAACCATCTAAGATAGTATAAGCAGCAGAAGCATTGAATAAGAAATCTTGTAAACGTTGTGTATTAGATTTCTTCTCTAAAGCCGCTAACGGGTTAAAGTTTGCGAATGTACCTGGCAATTGGAAATAATTTCCGTTTGCAGCATAAACTGGATCAGTTGGACGCATGTTCATGGCAAAACCTACTGCACGGTTATCCGAGAATGTACCGTTTGTTTGCATAGCTGACATGTTAAATTTCATCATCAACTTACCATCTAATGCCTTAGCATCTAAGTTCAAACGACCTGTTAAACGATCTTTACCTGAACCGATCAATGTACCAGTTTGGTCTAAATAACCTACTGAAGCACGGTATGATAAGTTTTCAGAACCGCCAGAAACACCTACGTTGTGGTTTTGAGAAACCGCAGTACGTGTAATAACGTCTAACCAATCTGTGTTAGCACCGTTGTCATCAAATGTTTGCTTGTATTTCGATGCAGCAGCACGGAATTCAGCAGCGTTTAATAACTCAGGACGTTGAGAAATAGTCTCAGCACCTACATAAGCTGAATAATCAACTGTAGGAGCACCTGATTTACCACGTTTTGTGTTGATCAAGATAACACCATTCGCACCACGAGAACCGTAGATAGCAGCAGAAGATGCATCACGTAAAACGTCCATAGATAAGATATCTTCTGGAGCAACGTTTTCGATAGGAGCACCAATCACACCGTCAATTACGTATAATGGCTCTGAACCTGCGTTCAATGAACCTGTACCACGTAAACGAACAGTTGGGCGAGAGTTAGGATCTCCTGAAGACTGCGTGATTACTAAACCAGCCACTTTACCTTGAGCAGCAGCTAATGGGTTAGTTACTACACCCGCGTTAAATTCACGAGAACCTAAACTTGTTACAGTTCCAGAAATCTCTTTACGCTTTTGTGTACCGTAACCTACTACCACAACTTCCTCTAAAGATTTGTTGTCTGCAGCTAAAGAAACGTTTACTACAGAACCTGTAGCTTTTACTTCTTTAGAAGTATAACCTACGAATGTGAACACTAAAGTGCTTCCACTTCCTGCGTTTACTTTGTAGGTACCGTTAATGTCAGTTTGAGCACCTTTTGTAGTACCTTTAACAGTAACAGAAACACCAGGGATTGCTGAGCCATCAGCAGCATCAGTAACTTTCCCTGAAACCACATCTTGAGCAAAAGCACCCAAGGAAATTAATAGTGCTACAGCAACACTAAAAGCTTGCTTGAAGCCTAGGTTACTAACACTTGATCGCACAAGGCGACCCACTCTTTTGTAAGAATGAATCATAAGTGAAAAATTAAGGGTTAAAAATGATTAATGATTCTTGTAGGTCTTGTTCTTATTCCTTTATTATATAGAAGACAGAGTTTCTGCTGGCCGAAGCCTTCTGAAATGCCCTTGTAATCGTTTACACAAGGAGACTAATTTCAAAACCTTCACAAAAAAAGTAAGAATAAATTGAATAAAAAAATGAAAATAGATAATGAAACGATGACTTTAGGGCCACAAATTGTACTTAATCTAGATTTTGTTGAAAACTAGCACAGTATAGGACAGAATCTGAAAATAATCTAATTGTTAGCTAATTATAAACAGAGCCCCTATTTCAAAGTCATTTTTAGACCAAAACCTCCAAAACAGCTCGCATTCGATTGTATTTTTTCAATAGAAACTTTTTTGAAAAAAAAATCACTTTTTTTTCGGTAATCTAATGCCAAAAATAATTTAGGATAAAATTAGAATAATACAATTAAAACAGTGCTACACTGTTGCATCGGAGTTCAAGGCACCGGATCATGACCACTTCCTCCCCAGGGATGGCAACTACCTACCCGTTTCAAGGTAAGACGTAAACCTTCGATTAGGCCGTGCTTTTGAAAGGCTATCTTAGCATATTCAGAACAGGTAGGCGTGTAGCGGCAGGAATTAGGAAGAAAAGGAGAAATCATCCCTTGGTATAAGCGAATGAAGACTAGAAAAAAGAAAACAAAAATCCGCTGTATCATAGGGTTTGAAATAAGGCCTTTTCTGATTAAATTGCTTTTAAATTTAACAAATACATTTCGCAATTTCGCATATGAATCGTAGGTCTTTGGCTCTTAGTATTTTGGCATCCTTATTCTGCATGGCCTCCTGCAATAATGTTCCTGGTCATTTTTTTGCTAAAAACAGCGCGGTCGAAAAGAGAAACGATAGTATTGCAAGTTTATTTGACCCTAAAATAGCGCAGCAAAAAGCGATTAAACTCGATACCTTCTTTAAAACCTTACAAAAGAAAACAGGATTCAATGGGACCGTGCTAGTCGCACAATACGGTAAGATTATTTACAAACGCGCTTTTGGGATTGCGAATAACTTCACGAAAGCACAATTAAGCACGCGAACTCCCTTTCAATTAGCCTCCGTTTCCAAACAATTCACCGCCGTTTCCATCTTACAATTGATGGAACAAGGGAAATTAAAACTCGATGATCGCGTAGAACAACACATCCCCGGTTTTCCCTACGATTCCAGCATCACCATTCGCAGCTTATTGACACACAAGTCTGGCCTACCTAATTACGCCTATTGTTTGGATAAATACTATGACAAGAAAGCCCCGTTAACAAATGCCAAAGTGGTCGAACTGTTCAACAAAATCAAACCGAGCATCGATTACCACCCGAATCGCCAGTTTCATTACAATAATACCAATTACATTTTATTGGCTTATATCGTAGAGCGCATTAGCGGTAAAGGTTTCAGGGAATACGTAAAAGAAAACATTTTCACGCCTGCGGGCATGAGCGAGTCTTTTGTATATGATCCGCAACACCCGGAATTACTTAAAAAATCGGCTACTGGCTATCAACCCAAACGTTCCGGACTTGCCGTGGTAGGTTTCGACCATTTAGATGGTGTTACCGGCGACAAAGGAATTTATTCTACGGTGGAGGACATGTTTCTTTGGGACCAGGCTTTGAATTCAGAAACGGTAGTCAAACTTAGCTCCTTAGCGGAAGCATTTACACCACAACATACGAAGCCTAAAGTCCTTGCAACGAACTACGGCTTAGGCTGGCGATTGAAGCAACTAGAGAATGGAGAATGGCTTACTTACCACACAGGCTGGTGGCACGGATTCAAAAATTATTATTTGCATAATCAAAAAGACAATTCGGCTATTATCATTTTAGGTAATATGGCGAATCATTCGTTAGCCAAAGTCAATATCGTTCAATCCATCTTGTATCCTGAAAAAGCGAAATTCTTCCTGAAAGGAGAAAATCTCCCAGCAGAAAGCGAATCTTCAGGCGGCAATTAATTAAACAAACCATGAAAAATCTATTTATTGCACTGTTTTGCCTAGTAGCCACCTCGGCTTTCGCTCAATCAGAAGACGAGGGCATTAAATCTGCCATTACTTCTTACACGGAAGGTTTCACAAAAGGCGACACAGCTAGCCTTGGCCGTGCTTTCGCAAGCAATGCACTACTGAGAAACCTCAATACCACGACTGGAAAAATCACAGACACCCCTTTGCGTAAATTCATCGCAGGTATGCCAGCAGGCGGCGCAAAAGCAACTGGAGCTCTATTAAATTACTCTTATGCTGGAACTTCGGCGGTAGCGACAGTGGAATTCAAGTTTGATGATTTCAAGTACATCGATTTACTAAGCTTAATTAAAATGAACGACGATTGGAAAATCGTTTGTCGCGTATATAGTCGGGTGCCTTTAGATGTTAATCTGGCGACGGGTCAGGGTGCCAAAACAGGTGCAACGAAGTCCACTCCTACAAAAGCAGCTGCACCGGTTAAGAAAGCGGTGGCGAAGCCGAAGGCGGATGATGGATGGTGATAAATTTCTTCTCCCTGCTTAAAACGGCGCAAGCACATGTTTTGTAGCAGGGAGAAGAAATTTATCTCTGGAAAGAGAATGAAAATAAAGTGCTCCGCAAAAAACATGTGCTCGCGCCGTTTTTAAGGAGCCTCTCAAGAACTACCAATAAATAGGACCACTACCGAGATACTTCTCCGCAATCGGCTTATAATACTCCTTCAATTCCTCATACACAGGAATCACTGGGGATTTGGTATACAAATCATATTGATTGAAATCGCGGATCCACTCGAGGTATTGAGCGTCTTTTTCGCTTAACAAAGCTTTATAGCTACCGCCTGAGTGCCATGGGTAGAATGAATGATACCGAATCATGGCCATTCCTGCTTCTGGGATAGAATTCTCTTGGTGATTACGTAGTACTTGGAATAAATATTCATCGTGTCCCCAGGCTAGATGAACGTTATCTAGACCACATCCTGCCTCGTAAACTCCTAATTCGGTATTGTAGCGAGGGTCTTGCATGTCCGGATTCAAGGCATTGAACTCTGGATAGACACAAGAGTCTGGCAATTTACATCCTACGACAAATACATCCCCTACTAATCCCCATTGTTCGGCTTGTGAGGTGCCGTCTTCGTCTGAACCGAATAAGTACATGGCCTTTCCGAGGTCATGAATTAAACCGACTAACTGCATCCAGTCGGGGCGATTGTCCGCGCGCATACCTTCTGCAGATTGCAATAGGTGAATGATGTTAGGTAGATTTAAATCAGGATCGGAAACATCGACGAGGACGTTTAGGCGCTCCATCATTTCCCAAAGATCCATGGGACGTTCGAATGTCAGGTATTTGGCCTTCATGCGCTGAACGTAGTCGTAGGTTTGGCGAGAGCGCATTTTGCGGTAATGTTCTTTTACGGCAGCGGTGATATCACCTTGATCGTAATTTCTGAACTGCTCTTTTTCTTTAATAGGGGTTTCCATAGTCCTAGATTTTGGACCAATTTACAAAAAGGCTACGAAAAATGAAATTAGGACTTCATGATCAACAAGATGATCGCGCTAGCTAGCATCAAGAGGCCCATCGCAAAGAAGATCGATGGATTTAAACCGGGAACCGTATTTTCAGCTAAAGAGGCTTCGTATGGATTCTCGGAAAGGTAACGAACGGGGATTTCTTGCCCTATTTCACAGTTTTTGGCCAAACCTTTATCCGCTTCGCGTCTAAATTCCAAACCGTTCACATAGTAAGAGACAATTGGGAAATAAATGGGGAAGCGACCGCTGTGGTCATCGCGGGAATAACGCTTCGAAATTTCGACGATTTTGCCGTAGGTCATTTTCGAATTATGTATCCACTCTTTGCGCTTTTTGAAAAGGACTATCCCAAAACCAATTAATACCAAGGAGATCACCGTAAATGCTCCCAAAAACAAGGGCATCGATCCGTGAAATTCTCCTGTTGGCCGCGCCGATATTAATAAGATTCCGAACATAATGAGTGGCTGAATACATTTCAGTCCTCAAAAAAACGATAAATAATACGGTTTATCAAATAAGTAAGCCTCGGGAGAAAAGCGGAGCCAAGTAGTGTTTTTGGGGGATAAAATGAGATTTTTGCCATAATCCCAAAAAGCCGATACAAAAACAGACTTGTCTTTCGGAAAAATGAAAAAAATACGGAAAACAGGTATAGGAAAACCGACAAAAAGCCCGAAAAATATATTTTCAGAAAATTTTAAATTTCGAACAAATTTGTATTTTTGGTCTCTCTAAACCTAAAAAAAGATGAAAAGTAGCGTAAAATTCCAACTCATGTCCATGATGTTCCTGATGTTTTTCGGATGGGGCGCCTGGTATGGTCAAATGAGTAAATACTTATTAGATAATCTTCACGCTACGGGCGATCAAGTAGGGAATGCTTACACCACTTTTGCGATTGCTTCCATCTTTGCCCCCTTCTTCGTGGGCTTGATTTCAGACCGCTTTTTTGCTGCTCAAAAAGTCATGGGCTTTTTAAATATTTTGGGCGGTGTGATCCTCTACTTCTTGAGCTTAGAAAGAGACCCTGAGGCCTTTTTCTGGTATATTTTAGCCTACACCTTATGCTTTGCCCCTAATTTGGCCTTATCGAATTCGATTGCGATGAACCAAATGTCCAATCCAGAAAAGGAATTCCCTAGCATTCGGGTGACCGGGACCATCGCCTGGATTGTGGTGACCAATATTATCGGATTCTATGCGCTGGGAGATAAGGTGGCTATTTTTGAGATCGCGATGTACACTTCCTTCCTACTCGGAATTTACTCGTTTACCTTACCTAATACGCCTCCAAAAGCCGACAAGAATGCGTCAGTGGCACAGATTTTGGGTTTAGATGCGCTGAAGCTTTTCAAAGACCGTTCTTTCTTAATCTTCTTCATTTCTTCGATTTTGATCTGCATTCCTTTGTCCTTCTATTATGCGATGGCAAATCCATCCTTAACAGATGCACACATGAGCAACGTGGAGAACAAAATGTCTTTAGGACAGGCTTCTGAAGTGATTTTCATGTTGTTGATTCCGATCGCCTTCACGCGCTTAGGGGTTAAGAAAATGCTCGTAGTGGGACTTGTGGCGTGGATTATTCGATTCCTCTGCTTCGGTTATGGTGATGGAATTTCGAGTGAATGGATCCTATATATTGGAATTATTCTGCACGGGGTTTGTTACGATTTCTTCTTTGTGACGGGACAGATTTATACGGACCAAAAAGCGGGTGAGAAAATCAAAAATTCCGCACAAGGTTTAATCACGTTTGCCACCTATGGCATCGGAATGGGCATCGGATCGAAGCTTTCGGGCATTGTGCTCGATTACTACACCGTAAATGAGGTGAAGGATTGGCAAGCGGTTTGGATGGTTCCGGCTGCGATTGCAGGAGTCGTTTTGCTGCTTTTCGTTTTCTTCTTTAATGAAAAAAAGACTACGTATTCTTAATCTTCCGTAGCATAAAGGGCATAATCGAAGGAAAGAAACGCTTGACAAATAGGCCAAATCCTTCGAGGAAACCTCCGACAAAGAACTCATTTTTCTGTGCTAGCACGGCTTGCAAGATTTTCTGTGCGGTAACGTTAGGATCTAGGCCTTTGGCCTGATTCGGATCCATCTTTCCATAAGCCTCCCCTTTCTCGTTCATGGCGTATAAGGAAATATTCGTTTTGATGTAACCCGGCAAAATCGTGGTCACGCGAATACCATCGTTGAAAACCTCCGCACGAACTGAATCAAAGAATCCGATTAATGCATGTTTCGTCGCACCATATGCGGCTCTGCGCGGAGTAGAAATACGTCCAGCGACCGAGGCAATCGGAACGAAAACACCCGATTTTTGGGCGGTAAAGACAGGTAAAACGGCCTGCGTCAAAGAGACAATCGAAAAGAAATTCACCTCAAAAAGACGGCGATACACGTCGAATTCCGTGTCTTTCACAAAAGAACGTTGAGAAACTCCTGCATTTAAAACTAAGTAATCAATGCGACCGTAGGTCTGGATGACATCCTGCACACGATCCGCGTGTTCTGACAAGGAAAGCATGTCGAAAGGGAGCACGTACCCATTGCCGCAAGCTTTGGCAACCCGCTGCAACTCTTCTTCTCTGCGAGCAGACAACACTAAAAGCGCGCCCTCCGCCGCGAAAGCATAGGCTAAGGCTTCACCGATTCCAGAGGATGCCCCCGTAATCCAAACAACTTTATTGTGAAATTTCATGGGAGGTGAGTTTAGCTTCTAAAGCTTGGAAGAAATCGGCCATCGGATTGACTTCGAGGCGTTGTAATTTCTGCCACAATCGAACGGCCTTGGTCATCAAGCCACTTTCGATTAAGAATCCATCATGCCCATACAGGGAGTCGATGACGTGGAAAGAGGCACCAGGAATGTATTTAGCCAAAAACTCTTGCTCCACAATCGGGAACAAGGCATCAGATTTAATACCGATGACCAGGGTTTTTGATTGAATCAGTTTTAATGCAGCGATAGCACCACCGCGATTTCTACCCACATCCTGCGAATCCATCATCTTCGATAACTGAAAATAAGAATAGGCATTGAAACGCTGGGCTAATTTCTCGCCTTGGTAGCGTTGATAGGAAACGGCACGAAGGGAAGAACCATAGGTATTTTCCTTTCGGGCTTGCGTAATCTGATAGGTTTCGTAATTCCGGTAAGAGATCAAAGCGGTCGCACGAGCAGCCTTCATTCCTTCTAAACCGGCTTTAGGCTGTGATTCTTTCCAAGAGGGGTCGACTTCGATGGCCATTCTTTGGGACTCATTAAAGGCGATTCCCCAAGGTGAATGCACGGCGTTCGTCGCTACTAAAATCAAGTTTTCAATCAAACCAGGATTCACAATCGCCCATTCTACCGCTTGCTGACCTCCCAGGGAACCACCAATGCAGGTTTTGATGCGATTGATCTTTAATTCTTTGCGCAGGATTTCGAAACTCGAAACCACATCGCGAATGGTCACGTCCGGAAACGAGTGGAAATAAGGCTTTCCAGTTCGCGGATCCACCGTTAAGGGGCCAGAGGAACCGTAATGAGAACCCAAAATATTCACGCAGACGATTAAATTATTTTCTGGATTAAACAGCTTGCCGGGGCCCACGAGGCCTTGCCACCATTCTGCCACATCGTGACTTCCGGTGAAGGCGTGGCAAATCCAGACCACATTGTCTTTTTTAGCATTGAGTTTACCCCAAGTTTGGTAAGCTAAATCCAAAGCAGGTAATTCCCCCCCTAATTCAAGGGCAAATGGGGACGCGGAATGAAAATGATGAAACTCAGCTTGCATGCACAAAATGGTTTATATTTCCCTAAACAGGCACCGCCTGGGGTAGGAATTAGCACCGGGGTCTACAATTGCAGACGGGTTGCCAGAAGTTCACTGAGCCTAGTCTCTCCCTTCTTCTTTATAAATCAACAAGCGTGGCTTTTTGATTTGAGGATGCAAGTAACAGCCGAAATCGCTTTTTTCCAAAAACTTTGCCGATTAATTCCTTTCTACCGATATTTGTATCATGTTAAAAATGGCGATTTTTTACGGTCTTCTAGGTGGTATTCTGTATGCTCTTGCACAGACCTCTTTCCTAACCTATTTACACCCGGACTTGAAATTCATCTTTGTCTTTCTGTTGTTCCAAACCTATTTGACCTTCAACCTCGCCCAACTCGGTTTGAAAAACGAAGGCGAGAAATTCATTCCTTTTCAGATGATTTCCTTGACGATTCGCTTTATTTTAAGCGTCGTTTTTATCGGTTTCTTCGCCTATATCCACACCCCAAACCTTGTCTTGTTCGTCAGCAACTTTTTTGTACTCTATTTATGTAGCACAAATTTTGAAATTTTTGGTTTGCTTCGTAACTTGCGACGTTTTTAGAAAATAGCAAGATTAATGTTTCAGATGCAGGTCAAGACTTCAACACAAAAAATGTACTTTTCGAATATACTACTAGGGCTTTTCTTAAGCTTTATTAGCCTTAATGTGTTCGCAAACGAGCCAGTTGTAGCGCACGATTCTGCTCACGCAGATACGGCGGCTCACGCAGCTGCTCCTGCAGCTCACGAGGCTCCATCTGAAAAATTTGATCCAGGTAAATTAATTTTACACCACATAGCGGATGAGCATGATTGGCACTTCTTTACGATTGGCCATTTCCATGCAACTTTACCTTTGCCTTGCATCGTGTACACAGCATCAGCAGGTGTTCAGGTATTCTCGTCATCTAATTTCAAAAACGAACACCACGAAGAAATTCCTTACAACGGTTTCTTTTTAGAGCACGGAAAGATTCACGCAGAGAATGGTGAGAAAGTTTATGACTTCTCTATCACCAAGAACGTAGCTTCTTTATTGCTTTCAGCTGTTTTATTATTGACTATCTTCATCGGTATCGGTCGCAAATACAAAGAAAATCCTCACAGAGCTCCTAAAGGCTTGCAGTCGATGTTTGAACCGATCATCATTTTCGTTCGCGATGAAATTGCGAAGAATAACATTGGCGAGAAACACTACCGTCGTTTCATGCCGTATTTATTGACGATCTTCTTCTTTATTTGGTTTAATAATATGTTAGGTTTGATTCCCGGTGGAGCTAACTTAACGGGAAATATCGCTGTAACCTTGGTTTTAGCGATCATTGCCTTCTTTGTAACGAACTTCAATGGCCGCTCTACGTATTGGACGCACATCTTCGCGATGCCAGGTGTTCCTAAGTGGATGTTAGTTATTTTAACGCCGGTAGAGATCGTAGGTATTTTCATGAAGCCTTTCTCTTTAATGGTTCGTTTGTTTGCGAACATTACAGCGGGTCACATCATTTTATTAAGTTTAGTATCCTTGATTTTCATTTTTGAAAATGCGGCTTTAGGTCTAGCAGTAGTTCCTTTCTCGCTCTTCATGAACGTAATTGAGCTGATTGTTGCCTTCATTCAAGCCTTCATCTTTACGATGTTAGTTTCGACGTATATCGGAGCGGCGGTAGAAGAGCATCACCATTAATTTGTAAATTATTTTTTTTATATAAACCCAAATCGTATGTCTATTTTATCGATTTTATTAGAAGTTTCTGTAGGTCTTGGTCTTGCAGGTATTGGTGCTGGTTTAGCTGCTTTAGGAGCTGGAATGGGTATCGGTCGTATCGGTGGTTCTGCAATGGAAGCTATCGCTCGTCAACCAGAAGCGTCTGGAAAAATTCAGGGTGCGATGTTAATCGTTGCTGCCTTCGTTGAAGCGGTTGCGTTATTCGCTGCTGTAATTTGTCTATTGGTAACTTTGAAATAAGATACCAATCAGAATCTCCAAAGGGTTAGCCTTTGTATCCGATTCTACCCCATTTAAAACGCAATTTGGATTACATTAGGTGCCAAATTGCGTTTTTTGACACGATTTACAAAAAATGAACATACTATGGAGTTAATCACCCCAGACTTTGGACTTATCTTCTGGCAACTAATTGTCTTTGGAATTTTATTCTTCCTTTTAGCCAAATTTGCTTGGAAACCGATCATTCAATCGTTAGCTGAACGCGAGCAATCGATCGACGAGGCGATCAAATTATCTGAAACAACACGCGCTGAAATGGCCGAGTTGAAAGCAGGTAATGAGCAATTAATCACTTCAGCGCGTGCTGAACGTGATGCGTTGATCAAGCAAGCGAAAGAAGCATCCGATGCGATGATCTCTCAAGCTAAATTAGATGCACAAGCAGCCGCTAACCAAGAAATCGAAAAAGCGCGTGTCGCTTTCGAACAAGAGAAAGCAAGTGCTGTAGCAGCCATCCGTAAGGAAGCGGCTTCTCTTTCGTTAGACTTAGCGGAGAAAGTGTTAAAAAGCCAATTAAAAGACAAAGCAGCTCAGGAAAAATTAGTGACTGAGTGGATGGCTGACGTTAAATTATCTTAATCGCATAGACCATGTCAGAATTAATTGTAGCTCACCGTTACGCTAAATCCCTGCTAGACTTCGCGATCGAAAAGAACGCAGTAGAGGCAGTAGCTAAAGACATGATTGATTTCGCAGAAACTTGCGACGCCAGTCACGAATTAGTGTTAGCACTAAAGAGCCCAATCATTAAGCATTATACGAAATTAGCGATCCTAGCGAAGCTATTTAAGGATAAATTCAATCCCGTTACCTACGGTATCTTCGTGATCATCACGAATAAAAACCGCGAGAAAATTCTTCCTGCTGTAGCAAAAGAATTCATCTCGATGTACACGGATTACAAAGGAATCCAAAAAGCAACAGTAACTACTGCATCTAGCTTAACAGCAGATCAAAAAGCAACGGTAGCGAAAATCGTAAAAGACTACACCGGTAAAGAAGTAGAATTGATCGAACAAATTGATGAAAGCCTGATCGGTGGATTCATTTTGAAAGTAGGTGACCAACAGATCGATGATTCGATCAAGCGGAAGCTGAACGATTTGAAAGTTTCTTTAGCATCTTAATCGAAAGGCCTTGGAAACAAGGCCTTTTTTTATCTCTCCTCCATGAAAAAATTCTCGCTCTTTTTCGGCTCACTTATTGCTGGACTTTCTGTTGCCATAGGCGCTTTTGGGGCACACGCGTGGAAGGACTATTTACGCGAGATTAATCGCCTAGAAACATTTGAGACAGCAGCACGCTACCAAATGTATGGAGGAATTACGTTGTTGATCTTAGGAGTTTGGCAAATGAACTTTAGCAATAAACACCTGAAGACAGCGGCCTATTTTCATTTTGCCGGTTGCATTATTTTTCCGGGTTCTTTGTATTTGATCTGCTTGACTAACCTCGGAATTTTTGGGGCGGTTGCTCCTATTGGTGGCTTATGCTTCCTCATGGGATATGGACTCATGATGTGGTCCATTTTTAAGAAGTAATTAGTGGCGCATCACTAATTCAAGGCTTAACCATACGATCTCTCCCATCGTTTGGCACTTCAAAAAGCGATTATCTTCATAATGCTTCGCTAGTTCCATTTTCAATTGCTCCACATTTTCTGGCGGCGCAATCTCATCTTTCGCCATCACGTTCATTAAATCGTACACGCGCTGACTTTCTGACTTCAGACGAGAGGAAATCATCGAACGTTCTTCAATCTGGTATTGCCAAACCGATTCCGGCGTCATATACTTCATCCCTAGCTCAATCAGGGCATTATTTTGCTTGAAATATTGCGGTAAATAGACCGTTTTCTTGCCTTCGTAACACTGCTGATCAAAGTCAATGGGACGAATCCGGTAATAAATCTCCTCAAAATCCGGCGTCGTAATAATCACAAAGTTCGCACTGTGCATATCGCCCAAGAGCTGTACAAGGCAGCGCTCGTTGAACTTCACAAACTCTTTGGCTAATCGAATAGGCGACTCTAAATCCGTCTCCAAATCTTGCTTTAAAAAGGCATCGCCAGGCACACCGGCAATGTGCTCCTCGACCAATGTATTCTCATGGGTGACATAATTGATCCGGTTTGGCGATAAAATATGCTCTAATTCCAGGCCATACACCCGAGAGGCATCCGCAATTTTAATGTAGAAATAATCAAAGTTATCATTCACCCGGTTCACAATCCGAATCCGAAAGGGATGTGTGTTGCCATAGGTGCAATAATCCACCCGATCAATCACTAAGTGCTTGATCACCTCCTCATTCCCATCCGTTTTTAAATCCGCATAGATCTGCTTCAGCGCCTCATACACCTCTTCCTGATCTCCTGGCGAATAAAAGACGGTCTCCCAAAGCGTATCCACCTCATTCTTATCATACAGCACGATCGCATTATCATAGCGTAACAAATCCGCATAACTGATATTCATCGCGTGCTCCCGGTTGTATTTATACAAATACCGCCTCAGCTGCTGATTAATCCGATACAGATTTTTCTTCTTCGAGATGAGCGCCATTATTCTGTGTAGTCTAGGGATTTACCGAACGTTTCTTTCAACTGAATGACAGAGTAGATGGCCAAAGTAAAGCATAAAACTCCTACATAAGCGGCAGCGTAAATCAAGCCAACCGATGGAATCAAAAATTGAAAGAGCAAGGAAATGGGAATCAAGGCGCCTCTCACGAAATTAGGCACCGTCGTCGTCACCGTCATCCGCACATTCGTCCCAAACTGCTCAGAAGAGTAGGTCAAAAACACCGCCCAATAGCCTCCAAAGAAGCCTAACAGCGTAATCATCAAGTAAGCGTGTGTCGTGGTAATGTTAGACATCCCGAAAAGATAATACACGCAAACAACTACCGCGATAAACAAATACGTTAAAACCGCCTTTCCTCGGCTTTTCAGCCACTGACTTAAGGCCCCTGAGGCAAAATCACCCAACGCAAGTCCTACATAGCAGAACATAATCGCATCACCCCCACTGATTTTACCGTCTATACCGATGAGTTTAGAGATTTCTGGTGCCGAGAAAACGAGAATCCCAATGATATACCAAATGGGCAAACCCATCAAAATGCAATACAGGTATTTCTTGAAAGTAGCACCATTCGAGAATAGCTGAAAGAAATTGCCCCTTTTAACCGTTGAATCCATCTCTGTATACATCAAAGATTCAAAAGTCCCCAAGCGCAATAACAGAAGGGCTAATCCCATTCCACCACCAATAAAATAGCAAGATCGCCACCATTCAGAATCCGAACTCAAACCGGCTATAATGGGCGCAAAAACAGCACCTGCCGCTCCTACACCAGCAATGATTAAAGTACCGATGCCACGCTTAGAAGGCGGTAAGGTTTCATTCACCAAGGTAATCCCTGCGCCTAATTCCCCCGCTAAACCTATCCCAGCGATAAAACGTAAGAGGGCATACGTGTTTAAATCCGTTACTAAACCATTCAAGGCATTAGCGGCTGAGTAGAGTAAGATAGAACCGAACAAAACCGACTTTCGGCCTTTTTTATCGCCATAAATACCCCACAAAATCCCGCCTAACAACATACCACCCATTTGCACATTCATCAGGTTTAAACCTTGATTCAATAGTTCATCCCCTTTCAAACCTAAACTCATCAAGCTAGGATTTCTGACTACAGAAAACAAGATGAGGTCATACACATCTACGAAGTAGCCGAGGGCGGCGACGGCGATGAGCATTTTGGCTTTGGCAGAAATAGTTTCGTTTTCCATACTAGCGAGAAAGCATATCAGACCGGTGAGAGTCTAACTTTAAAAAGATAAATAGTAAAATAGTGAAGGACCACAAAGAGGACCCTCCGTAACTAAAGAAAGGTAATGGAATCCCCATAATGGGCATCAAACCGATCGTCATCCCTATATTAACTAAAAAGTGAAAAAACAGAATTCCTACTAATCCGAAGCCATAGGCCCGGGCAAATCGAGAACGCTGCAAGTCCGCTAAATACATCAATCGCCACAGGAATCCCAAGAAGAAAAGTATCATCAACATCACTCCCACGAATCCATGCTCTTCCCCTATCGTACAAAAAACCATATCCGTGCTTTGCTCCGGAACGAAATCGAATTTCGTCTGCGTACCGCCTAAAAATCCTTTCCCCCAAAATCCCCCCGAACCAATCGCAATCTTCGATTGCGTCACCTGATAACCCAAACCACGGGGATCAAAACCAGGATCAATCAAGACGCGAATTCGATTCCTTTGGTGCTCTTTCAACACATTATTCACCACCCAATCCACTAATAAGGCAAGCGTCATAATCCCGGCAATAGCACCCGAAAGACGCAAATAGGTCTTAGGATCGCGTTGCATGTAAATGGGCATAAATAAGACTAAAAGTCCTGCCATAAGCAACAGTACTAAGAAAATCACCCAAGCCTTGACTAACAGAGCAGATACAAACAAGACAATCCCCCCAATAAACAAGGCTGGATACGCTCCCGGCAATCCTTCTCGATATAAAAGAATCATAAAAGAGGCGAACACAAGGGCAGACCCCGTCTCATTGGAACCGATAATCAATACCATCGGTATGCCGATGATGAGCGCCGCTTTCCATTGAAAAGGGAATTTCGTCAAATTAACTAAGGGGTCGTTGAGGTATTTAGCAAGTAAAAGAGCCGTGGCTGTTTTCGCAAACTCCGCCGGCTGAATCGTCACAGACCCAAATTTAAACCACGAATGGGATCCATTAATGGTTACCCCTAGAAAAGGAACGGCGATTAACAACAGCAATAAACCGAGGTAAATAAAGAGGGCAAAGGATTCGAAAAAACGAAAATCAATCACCAAAATGCAGACGATTAATACGAAGCTTGTCCCGATCCACACGAGTTGCTTCCCTGCATTAGAATTATAAAAAGCGGGATCAGAAAAGGCCAAAGGGGCATCCGGGCTGTATACAGCCGAATAAATATTCAACCAGCCTAAACCCACGAATAAGACATAGAATCCCACAGTGATCCAGTCAATCCGGCCTTGTATGTGATTCGAATCTGTCATTTTTTCGTGGAATCTGGAGCTGCCTTTTTACGCACTACGCTATACACATTAGGCAGGTAATTCATATTCATAAACTTGGTTTCCACCGCCTTGCGGTCGACTTTACGTTTCAAGTATTTTTCCACCACTAAAGAAGCAATCGGTGCCGCCGCAGATCCACCAAAACCGGCGTTCTCTACAAACACCGCAATGGCGATCTTCGGGTTATCACGAGGGGCGAAGGCGATGAAGATGGAGTGATCTTTGCCTTTTTGGTTTTGGGACGTACCAGTCTTGCCCACCATCTTGATATCCGGAATGCGACCATCTGCCTCTACCGTTCCATGCGTTACCGCATCTTCCATTCCGTCGATGACGACATTGAAATATTTTGATTCCACCCCTACCTTCACCGGCGTCTTGTAGAAAGGATCAATTGATTTCTGAAGTCCCACACCTTTCACCACGTGCGGCGGTATGTACCAGCCTCTGTTCGCAATAATCGCCGCTAAATTGGCCATTTTCAAAGGACTCACCACGATTTCGCCCTCTCCAATACTAATCGAGTAAATATTCGAGAACTTCCACATTTTTTCGCCTTTATAGACGGAGTTATAATATTCCACATTGGGTAAAATACCCTTCTTTTCATTTCCTAAATCCACCCCTAGTTTACGTCCAAAGCCGAAGTTAGCCACTAAATCTGCCCAACGCTGTAACCCTTTAGCGGAGCGTTCGTAGGTATCACCCGTCGTATTATCGTAAATCATTTTACGGAAGGCGTGGTAGAAATACGGGTTACACGAAACCCGAATCGCCCCGCGCAAATCCACCGGTCCATGGCCGTGGCATTTTACTGGAGCCCCTGCGTGGGAAAACACCGTTCCTGGCCCTATAAATCCCAATTGCTGTCCCACCAGGGCTTGCACTAATTTAAAGGTAGATCCCGGACGATAATAGGCCGATGGCGGACGGTTCAGCAAGGGCTTCATGGGATCTAAAGCAAGCTGCTGGTAGTATTTGGAAAAATTATTCCCCGTTAATTGACTCGCATCGTAAGAAGGGGCAGAAACCATCGCCAAAATTTCCCCCGTCGAAGGCTCAATCGCCACTAAACTACCCACCTTATGCTGCATCAAACTATCCGCATACTCTTGAATCGCCAGATCGATGGAGGTGTACAAGTTATTTCCCGAAACCGGATTAATATTCAATGAGCCATTTTTATAATCGCCTTTCTCCACCCCATTGCTATTCACCATGCGGTATTTCACCCCGCGTTGCCCGCGCAAAGTTTCTTCGTAGAATGACTCAATACCAGAAATTCCCACATAGTCACCTTGACGGTAATAATCGTCCCTTTGATCCACTAGGGCATTGGGACTAATTTCTGCTACATAGCCTAAGGCATTCGAAAAGGAACGCGACTGATAGGTGCGGAAGGCATTGGTTTCAAAAAAGAAGCCTGGGAAATCCACCATCGCATCTTGCACGCTAGCAAAATCTTCCTTGGACAAATGCTTTAAAAACAGACTCGGTTTCACGCGCGAATAGGCACGAGCGCGCTGCGTCGTTTTGATAAAATACTCTTTCGTGACACCGAAAACCCGGCAAAAATGATTCGTATCCTTCACCACCGCCTTACGGGGAATCATATACAAATCGTATACTGGCGTGTTGTAGACAATTAATTTTCCGTAGCGGTCATAGACTTCTCCCCTAAATGGAATCTGAATAATCTTGCGAATTGCGTTATTATCTGCGGCTTTTTCATAGGTATCATCGATCACCTGTAGGTAAAATAATTTACCAATGAACAGGAGCCCCACAATACCGAAGAACAAGAAGATGAAATTTCGCCGCTGACTTAACAAGGAAATAAGATTTTAATGACAAAAATAACGAATTATCTGCGCTTCTGCGAACGCTATTTGGGAAGACTTTTGATGAGTGCCAAAAGCGCAAAGGCAATCGATCCCAGCGAGAAAATGATCGTAAACCAGGGCTTGTCTGTGAAAAAATAGGCGTCTAAATAGCGGCCTGCAAAAACGCCCGCTACAATGGTGACGAGCATCTGAAATGCGGCGCCCAAGAATTTTTGGTAAGAATTCATATTCACCTAAAATTATCCAATTTTCGGGAAGATAAATCGTAAATTTGAAAATTGTTCTTTTGAACCTTATGCACCGGAGTCTCGTCATTCTTTTTCTAGCCCTCAGCACTTGGTCTTGTTCACAGTTTAGCAACGAGCCCATGGCCGTTGCCTTTCACAATGTGAATGCGAAATACAATGCAATTTGGCAGGCTTCTAGATTAGAAAAAGAACTGCAGAAAAAATACTTTGCGGAACGCAAAGAGAGCTACAACTCTATTTTGCCCATCATTATCCCCAGGGATTCAAGCTTTAAACGAGGGAATGAAAAGGAAATTAAAGAATTAATTCGCAAGGCCTCTTTAGTCATTGACCGGCACCAAAATTCTCATTTCATAATTGACGCCTACCTGTTAATTGCCCGTGGTCGTTTATACCAAAATGACCTAAAAAATGCCATCGAAACCTATAAATACGTTAATTCTCTTGATATCAGACCGGAGGCTTTACTCGCCTTGTACGAAATCTATTTGCAACAGCAGGAATTTAGTTCTGCTGAAAAAATAGAAGAATTCTTGAGCGAAAATCCCTTGAATACAATCGAGAAAAAACAATTTCTCCTCTTGAAAGCCTATTCCTTTCAGCTACTTAATGAACCCATCAAAGCCGTCGCGGTCTTACAAGAGGCTCAGCGCTACCTGAAAAAAGGCGAAGAAAAAGCGCGCATCTCCTTTATTATGGCGCAGTTATTGAGCGACAATAATCAGCCTAGTTTAGCCTTAGAAAACTACCGAAGTGTCCTAAACAATAAACCGAGTTACGATTTACAATTACAGGCAAACCTGGCTATCCACCAGCAAGAAGGCAATCTAGAGGCCTTGCTCAACATGCTGAAGGACCCTAAAAACGAGGAGAGTAAATCTTTTATTTACGTAAAAATCGGGCAATACTATTACGGGAAAAAAGACTTTAAAAAGGCCAAAGAAAATTGGGAAAAAGGCGGCGAAAATAATCCAAATAAGGGCGAATTGTATTATCAATTAGGGAGCTTGTTCGCGAAACAAATGAAGGATTACGACTTAGCTGCGCACTATTACGATAGCGCAGCTACTTATCTAGCTGCTAGCCATCCGGATTATACAAAGGCCCAGAAACTCAAAAAATCCTGGGGAAATTACAGCGGCTTTGCAAAGCAAATTAGTCTGCAAGATTCCTTGCTCCGCTTAGCAAACCTAAGTCCAGCAGCTTTGCATGAGTTGTATTTAAAACAGCAAAAGGACACGGTTAAAACCGTAATCACAAAAACAGCTGCCCCTATATTTACCAGACGCCCCTTTAACGCGGATCAACAAAACTTCTATTTCAATAACGAACAAGCCCGCATTCAAGGAGCCATTGAATTTAGTAACCGTTGGGGGAATCGAACGTTGGAAGATTTTTGGAACCTGAAAAATAAAAACACGACACTGGCGCAGACTGTTTCGAGTACTAGTACAGCCGAAAAGACCGTCCGTAAAGAAAGCATTCTCGAAGAAAACTGGCTAAAAGCCATTCCATCGACTCCGGCAGCTCAATTGAAAGCAAGGAAGATAATCGAAGAATCGCTCTTCAAATTAGGCAAATTAGCTCGCTTAGAATTAGGTGAAAATGAATTAGCGAATACGACTCTCAAACGCTTATTGGCAGAATATCCGAGCACGACCTACGAAGCAGAAGCTTTGTATGTACTCTATTTAAGCAACGAGGGTCCTACAAAAACCAGCTTCCGCTCCCAATTAGTTGAACGCTATCCGAGTAGCTATTTTAAGACCATGATTCTCAAATTAGAGAACGGCACCTTAGCTGAAAACAAAGAAATACTGGCGCAAAAGAAATATGAAGCAGCATTTGAGCGTTTTGAAGCTGGCCAATTTGCAGCAAGTTACGAGGCTTGCCTTTTTGCCCAACAAAACTACCCGGGTAGCAAATTGGAAGATAAAATCGTATTTTTAATGGCGCTTTCAAAAGCGGGATTACACGAGACGGCGGAAGCGAAACGAATATTGGAAGAATTTGTCCAATTATTCTCTACTAGCCCTCTGGCGAAAGAAGCCTCTGAAATGCTAAAGCTGATGAACAAATGATAGAACCTAAAAAGGAATCTAAATTGAATAAAATTACCCTCGCCTACAAAATCTTTGGAGGCACTTTCTTATTTGCCATCCTATTTATTGCGGCGGTGAATTATAATTTTTTATGGCTTTTTGGGGGAATGCCCAGCCTTCAGGAATTAGAAAATCCGAAAAGCCAGGAAGCCTCACTCTTGATCTCTGAGGATGGAGAAGAGATAGGCAAATACTTTAGAGAAAACCGCAATCCGGTCGAATTCGAAGAACTTTCTCCTATTTTAATCAATACCTTGATGGCAACCGAGGATGCACGATTTATCAGCCACTCCGGTATCGATGTGCGCTCGATGGCGCGGGTTTTATTTTCCTTTGGGACATCCGGCGGAGGTAGTACCATTTCCCAGCAATTAGCAAAGAACCTATTCCATACTCGTTCGTTAGAATACGGGGAGGACGATCCTATTTATATGGGCTTGCTGATGAAGGTGGGAGGTTTGAAGACGGCGATTGCCAAAATCAAGGAATGGATTCTAGCCATCAAATTAGAGCGTCGCTACACGAAGCAAGAGATTTTGGCGATGTATTTGAATGAGGTCAGCTTTGGTAATAATGCCTATGGTATTCAAGTCGCCTGCAGAACCTATTTCCAAAAAAATGTGCAGACAGTCACCTATCCGGAAGCCGCCACCTTAATCGGACTACTACAAAATCCATCTTTATACGATCCCCGTATTCGCCCAGAACGCACTTTGGCACGTCGCAATACCGTTCTAGGTCAATTAGCCAAATACGAATACCTAACAGAGGAGGATGCCGAAAAGATGAAGGCTGATCCTTTGAATTTGAAATACAAAGTAGAGAATCAAAATACAGGGGCAGCGCCTTATTTGCGCGAGTCGATTCGAAAAGAAATTTTGGGAATCATCCAAGAAATCAACAAAGACCGCCCTGAAGACCAGCAATTAAATCTGTACACCAGCGGATTGCGCATTCATACAACGATTGATTCACGGATGCAGAAATACGCACAGGATGCAGTGCAAGAGCACATGAAGGCCCAGCAAATTACGTTCAACCAGCATTGGGCTGGCAGAAATCCGTGGGTGAACGAAAAGATGCAAGAAATCAAGGGCTTCATTTCTTCTGCTATGAAGCGGACTCAACGGTACCGCGACTTGATGGAGGCCTATAATAATGATGAGATGCGGGTTTGGGAAGAACTAAATCGCCCTATCAAAATGACCGTTTTCTCTTACCACGGGGATATTGACACGACCTTGAGTCCTTTGGACTCGATGCGCTACTACAAACGTATTCTAAACGTGGGAATGATGTCCATGGATCCTACGAATGGCCACGTGAAGGCCTGGATAGGCGGCATTAATTACAAGTATTTTAAGTATGATCATATCGCCCAAAGTAAGCGCCAGCCAGGCTCTACCTTCAAACCATTCGTTTATGGGGCAGCGATCGAAAACGAAATTGCCACTCCGTGTGATAAATACGTGGATGAACCGGTGACTTTTGGGACAGAGGATGGATTAACAAACGACACCTGGACTCCCCAAAACTCCGATGGCAAATACAGCTACGAAAGTTTAACCCTTCGCCGGGCGATGGGTCGCTCCATTAACACGATTTCAGCTAAACTGATGAAATCCTTAGGCGCCAGTAAAATTGCGGACTTTGCCCACAAAGCAGGGATTAACAGCTCACTTTACGAAGGACCATCTCTATGTCTAGGAACCTCCGAAGTATCTGTTTTCGAACAAGTTTCTGCCTACAGTACCTTCGCAAATGGAGGGGAAAAAATCGATCCCATTATCATCTTAAAGATTACAGATAAAAATGGCGTCGTGTTACGTGAGTTCTCTCCTACCGCTAAAGCTGTCATGAAGCCTGAAACGGCTTATTTGATGACCTTTATGTTACAAGGAGCGGTACGCGAACCAGGCGGAACAGCGGAAGGCCTGAACCGCAGCTTCATCGCTGCAGGAAATGAAATAGGTGCTAAAACTGGTACTACTTCGAACTTCTCGGACGGTTGGTTTATGGGTGTCACCCAGAAATTAGTGACCGGCGTTTGGGTAGGTGGAGATGACCGAAGCATTCACTTTAGAAATATCCAACTAGGACAGGGTGCTAAAATGGCGATGCCAGCCTTCACCAAGTTTATGGAAAAAGTCTACAGCGACCGATCGCTCGCGGTAGATGGCTATCAAAAAATGCCTTTCATCAAACCGGAGAACTTAGCCTTTGACTTTAGCTGTGTAGGAGGAATCGGAGGTGATTCCACACTCAACAGCTCAACCGCAACCGCCTTACCTGAATGAGAATTGTAGCCATTGTATTCATTGCCTTATTGACTTTTGCTTGTAGTTCTAAAAAAACAGGGGAAGAGTTAGCCAAAGAAAACTGTAGTTCTTGCCACAAGTTCCCAGATCCGAGTCTTTTGGACAAAAAAACCTGGAACGATAAAGTGCTCGTAGATATGTCCTATCGGCTAGGAATGCGTAATAAATTTGAACTAGCTGCTCAAATTCCAGAGGAACAATTCCAAACAGCCGTAGCGATGAAAATCTATCCGGATACGCCAGCCATGAGTGTGGAAGATTGGCAAGCAATCGTCGATTATTATGTGACGAACGCCCCAGAAAATCCACTTCCTCAAAAAACCAAAAGTCCTATTTTAACGGCTCCGCTACATTTTAAACAAGAAGACTTTCTTTCCTCAACCCTGCAGGCAGGACATGTTACTTCCGTTAAAATACACCCCACTAAAGCGGAAGCTTGGTTAGGGCTGAACACCAATGAGACGCTTATTCTAGATAGTAAACTTCAGGTCAATTCGACGCTTCGCACGCCTAGTCCTAACGTCCATACGGCCTTTCTACAAAATAGCCATTACCTGTTAAGCGTAGGAAAAATACTACCGAACGATGAAAAATTAGGGGCCTTGTACGAAGTGCAGCACAAAAATAAACTAGTCCCATTAGTCGATGGTTTGAAGCGTCCCGTTGATATGCAAGTAGCTGATTTTACTGGTGATGGCACGATGGATTTTTTGATCTGTGAATATGGGTTTCAGGCGGGGCAATTAGTTTGGGTCGATGGAAAAACGAAAGAAAGGCATATCTTGAAGTCTCAACCTGGGGCTAGAAATATCCACATTACTGATTATACGAAAGATGGGAAACCTGATATTTTAGTCCTCATGGCAGAGGCGAATGAAGGTGTTTCCTTATTCATTAACAAAGGAAATGGGATGTTTGTGGAGAAACCACTGCTACAATTTGATGTTGTTTGGGGTAGTAGCTACATGGATGTAGTAGACGTAAATAAAGATGGATTCGATGATCTTATCATTTCCAATGGAGACAATGCGGACAATTCTATTGTGAAAAAGGCCTACCATGGTGTCCATCTGTTTTTAAACGATGGTAAGAATAACTTCAAAGAGACTTATTTTTATCCTGCCTATGGTGCCACTAAAACACTAGCACGTGATTTTGATGGAGACGGGGATGTCGATTTAGCGATGATCGCCTTTTTTCCAGAAAATGACCACGGGAAAAACGAATCCTTTTTATATTTCCAAAACCAAGGAAACTTACGCTTTCAAGTGAGTAATTTGAATCTGCCAGATGACGCGAGGTATATGGCCATGGATGCTGGAGATTTCGATAAAGATGGAGATATCGACCTGTTATTAGGAAATTTTCAATTTGGAAAACCAAAGCCAGGCGTTAAATTAACACCTGGCCTTCAGATTAGACTCTTAAGAAATACGATTCGTTAATTCAGTTTTGCTCCCTTAGGAAGGAATGCTTGTGCGCTGGCACTTTGGCTTAAATAAGAGGAGCCATAATTCCAATCCATCTTTTGCTTACGACCTTTGAAAGTATAGCTAAATGATTGCCCTGGTTTCACCGCTGCTTTTTCGAAGGAACCTAACGGCTTAAATACTTTCATCGGCCCTCTATTCTGCATAGCGATAAACGCCAGTTCTGAACCTACTTGAATACCCACTAGGGATTTTGCATCTGCAGGCACCATCATCCCCGAATTCTGCGCATAAGTAAAGCCTTTGCCATTGCCTAAAAGAACCCCGCCATTGGATGCATCATAACGACCCATCGCCACTTCATTCGCAAAGTTATTACCCACGAATAAGATGTCTAGATAACCATCCGCATTCACGTCCAATATCTGCATACCATTCAATGAAGACAGCTGCGCCATATCTGGCAAAGCCTGCGCTTTAAAATGCCCACCCCCTAGATTTTCGATATACATCGAGGCATTTTCAGTGAAAGATAACTTAGTCGCCTTAGCCTTCTCCTTCTCTGTTAAAAAATCATCTTGGGTAATCTTACCATACTCTTTGTAATAAACCCAGCGCTGACGAGTCGAATTCAGTTGTTTGTGGACGTCATCCTTGCCAAACAAAGGCGCAGAAACCGGCACTCCAGCCGCACTTTGGAAATAAACGAATGGAAATACATCATATACCCCATTTCCATCCACGTCCCCATGCAAAACATCCACAGGCTGCTTCGCATTCGCACGCAACAGCGTATTCTTACCCATATTTCCCGCCACTAAATCCATATCTCCATCCTGGTCAAAATCCGCAGCCGCCACAGAACCCCAAAGTCCCGTCATCTCCTCTAATCCTGTCTTCTCTAATTTCACTAAATGCCCTTTAGCATTTTGATAGATCTGAATAGGCATAAACTCCCCCGCTACTACTAAATCAGACCAGCCATCATTATTTACATCGGTCCAAACCGCATCACAAGCAAGCGCCGGCTTCAACAAATCTGGCGCCCATTGAGCTGTCACATCGGTATATTTAATCAATCCTACTTTCGAATCATTGCGTAATAAACGCGATGGTGTTCCTTGTGGATAAGAGAATGGCACATTACGACCACTCACAAAAAGATCCAAATCCCCATCCTTATCAAAGTCCACCGCTCTCACCGCCGCATTACTTTCTGTGAAATTAGGCAAGGCTGAAACGACTAAAGTGAAGTTTCCTTTCCCATCATTGGTATACACCACATCTTGGAAGCTAGAAGCCCCTATTTGGCCCTCCGTTCCTCCTCTAGCGATGTATAAATCCAAATCCCCATCCTTATCCATGTCAATTAAAAGCGAACCTAAATCCTCCCCTAGTTTCTCTTTTTTCTCTGCCAGCCCCTCTAGGAATTTGGTTATAAACTTCCCAGACGGTTGTTGTAAATAGAAAATACCTGAATAAAACTTCGCTCCTCCTACAAAGAAATCCTCTAATCCGTCTCCATTCACATCACCTACCGAAGCACCTGGACCCAGTTGAGACATTTTGAATGGCGTTAAACTTTGGAAATTAAAGTCAATGAAATCATACTCCTTATGCACATCAGTCAATTGCATTTGATACGTCACATCTTGCATCAAAGGCTCCTGCTGCTGGTACAGTGAAACATAAGGCTGCTTTGCATTGGCCATTTTCACCTGCAAGACTTGATCCACCCCAGGCTTTGTAATCACCTGCATGGAATCATTTGGCCAAATAACCCGCAATTCTTTAATCTTCTGCTTCGCCCCTAAACCGATATGCGCCACCGCTTCTACACTCGATAAATAACCTCTATAAGGCGAATTCTCGTAGTAGAAATACGTTCCATCTGCATAAACACCCTCGATTCGTGTTCCAATTCCTTGGGTATTTTGACCTTTCCCTTCGAACTTAACCCGAAGGAAATGCCCCTTGTCCGCATTTGTTTCTACTGTATTGTTCTTATAAACAAATGCCTCGTCATTGATATTATTGACCACATAATCGAGGTCACCATCATTATCTAAATCGCCATAGGATGCTCCATTAGAGAAGGAAGGACGCTGGATTCCCCACGCCGCACTCACATCGTCAAAATGCATTCCTCCCTTATTTTTAAAGGCATAGTTATTCACCTTAATCACCGGCATTTGTTCTAAAAGAATCGCATCAGAAGCTAATCGTGCAGAGTTCGCCCGGTATAACATAAAATCCCGATCTGTCACGTCACGGGGGAAACCATTCGTGATCATCAAGTCTCGGAATCCATCGTTATCAAAATCCGCTAAAGATGGACACCAACTCCACTCTGTCTCCGCCACTCCTGCCATCAAACTCATTTCTTGGAAGGGGGCAGGCGACCCATCTGCCTTTTTCCCCGCATTTAATTGCAAAGAATTGCGCATATACTGGTAGGTATAGCCGTGTAAATCACTGTTTTGATAAGACTGATAGCTATTAGGCGGAGCTAATTGCTTCTTACGCTCATTATCCTTTGGCAACATATCCAAAGCAACGATATCCGGACGCCCGTCATTATTGATATCCGCCACGTCGTTACCCATCGCAGATAAACTAGTATGTTTGAAATACGCTTTGGCCTGATCCGTAAATGTCCCATCGTGGTTATTGATGTATAAGATATCATCCGACACATAATCGTTTGTCACATAAATATCTGGCCAATTGTCTTGGTTGATATCACAGATATTTATTCCTAAACCATATCCCTCAATTGTAATTCCAGCCTCTTTCGACACATTTGTAAACACCGGATGATTTTTCTCTTTCGACCAATCATTGCGGTACATTCTATCCGTATTTGGATACGATCCATCCGTCACTTTAGGCCGATATAAAGAAGGAACCTGATCAATTACATCCGTCAAAACATATAAATCCAAATCCCCATCCCGATCATAATCAAAGAAAGCCGCGTGCTCGCTATGGCCATTGTCATTAATGCCATACTCAGCAGCCATTTCTTTAAAACTTGGTTTGCCATCTTTAATTCCTTGGTTAACAAAAAGCATATTCTGACGATCCCGTTCTGCATTCTTCATCGTGGCAGAAATATAGACATCTAAAAGTCCATCACCATTAATATCCACTAAACTAACACCTGAACACCATCGGTCTTTCGTATCTAAACCAGACGCCTTACCTAATTCCTCGAACTTCATTTCTCCCTTGTTTATGTACAAGGATGCATTCGCTTGCGAACCGGAGAAAATAATATCTACAAGTCCATCATTATTAAAATCTCCCATACCCACACCGCTTCCGTTGTAGAGGTATTCATACTTCAAAATGGACAAAGAATCGCTCTCCACGATCTTGTTTGAAAAATGAATACCGGTATCATCACCGGATAAAAGCTCAAATGTAGTAGCGTTTTTACAAGAGAAAACTAGCAAGGTACTAGCAAGTACTAAATAGACGTAAATAGGCTTCATAGGGCATTTTTAAACTTAAGCGAAAATAAAAAAGGTGGGATTAATATCCCACCTTTTTTAAGAAAAATTAGAACAAATTAATACCCTGCGTTTTGCTTCAATACTGAAGAACCTTGGATATCGATTTGAGCTTGTGGGATAGGTAAATACTTATCCGTCGCTTGGTAAGATGCTCCACCAAACTTAGTTACTAAGTATTTAGACTCATACGCTAAATAAGCATTTAACGTAGGAACATCAATTCCCCAACGAACTAAGTCGAAGAAACGGTGACCTTCTGTTGCTAATTCTAATAAACGCTCCATACGAACCGCTTTAGTAGCAGCAGCCTTATCAGCAAAAGCTGTATAAGGTGCGATCACGTAGTTTGCCTCAGGAACACCACCTTTCATTACGAAACCAGCAGGATAAGCTGCACGGTTACGAACACGGTTGATATAATCTAACGCTGTTGTTAATGAACCAGCTTCGATCTCCGCCTCAGCAGCCATTAATAATACATCTGCAAAACGAATGATGTTGAAGTTCATCGTTGCATAACCACGTGTCCAAGAAGAACCATCAGTTAATGTATTCTCTTGACGCTTGTAGTAGATGTATTTCTTAGGTGAATAAGGACCAGCGTAATCTTGCTTACGAATCCAGTTAGCACCAGGGTGCTCGATCCAGTCTAAGTATTGGATACCACGACGACCAATAGTGTGGTCAATACGAGGATCTAATGGGTTTGTATCTTCTGTGAAAGCAGCAGATGAGTTAACACCAAAGTCATTCTTCACTGCGTTAGCAGCTAAGTTATAATCTGGTGCTCCAGCTGTTTCAGTCAAGATAGGCAAACCATTCACTGTACGATATGCATTCGCCATCGAGAAAGATGGTTGGAAGAATCCGCAGCAGTTACCTGGACCATCAGAACCTGTGTTGTATGGGTAGTTCAAGTCATCAAAACCGTTTGCATTGTTCACGTTACCCGTGTTCATAGATGACTGAATTGCAAATACAGCTTCCTCGTTGTTGTCATTCTCCGCGTTGAAGATTTCAGCAAACTTTGGAACTAAACCGTATTTCTTACCATTCGTTGTTGTACCGTTCGCAATTACATCCGTAAACTTAGCTTTCGCATCAGCAAACTTTCCTTGGAACAATAACACTTTTCCTAAATAAGCTTCAGCAGCCCATTTGTTAGCACGACCTGCAGATGAAGAAGTTGCTGGCAAGTTTGCAAATGCAAACGCAAAGTCAGCCTCAATCTTATCCCAGAATGCTTCTGTGTTAGCTACTTTTTCGATTCCTTTTCCGTAATCTAACGTCTCATCCACATAAGGAACAGAGTTAAATAACTTCTTTAATTCGAAGTAGTAGTGACCACGTAAGAAACGTGCCTCAGCAATAATACGTGTTTTATCCGCAGCAGATAATTCTTTCGAACCATTTGCTAAGTTAATCGTCGCATTACAACGAGCAACACCTTCGTATTTTGCTCTCCAAGTATCATTCAAGTCACCGTCAGTAGGTTGAACCTCATAACGTTGCATGGTGTTGATATTTGAGTAGTCACCCGGGTCAGTACCCTTGTTACTTTCTCCACCACGGATAGAACCCCATACCCAGTTATTACCTGCAGCAAGACGAGAATATCCTTTTGCAGCTAATTGAGCGTAAGCACCAATTAAGGTACCTTCTACACCAGCCTTAGAAGATAATTGCGCTTGTGCTAATGATGCGGTAGGCGGAACTTCTAAAAACTGATCCTTACAAGCGAAGGTCAACGTAAGAGCTGACACACTCACTAAAGCGATTCGCTTAAAAATCTGATTATTTTTCATTTTCTTATTCATTAATTATGGCTATTGCTAATTAAAAAGTCAAGTTGATTGATGCGTTGAATGAACGAGTCACTGGGTAGTTACCCACATCAATACCAAATCCTGTATCTGCAGCACCACCTACACCTGGATCTAAACCTTTGTACTTAGTTAAAGTCAAGATGTTGTTAGCAGATAAAGTAAACTTCGCACGCTTGATACCTAACTTAGAAGTATAAGCTTTAGGAATGTTGTATCCTAATGATACGTTCTGAATACGTAAGTAATCACCATTCTCTACATACCAAGAGTTTGCAGCAGCTGAAGTGGACATGTTAGAAGCTGATTCCCAAATAGGAGCAGCAGCGCTATTTCCTAACTCTGGAGTCCATGATTGCTTCGCACGCTCACCTTTACCTGATCCTTCAAACGTTCCGAAGAAGTCTGTAAACCACTTAGATTGGTTCCAGATTTTGTTACCTGCAGATGCATATAAATACGTTGCAAATTCAAAATCTTTGTAAGTTAAACCTACATTGATACCACCTGTGTAAGTTGGTACTGGAGAACCTAAGAAAGTACGGTCATCAGTCGTGATTTTACCATCACCATTGATATCAGCATAACGGAAACGACCTACACCTGAACCATCTTGTGCTGGAGCAGCAGCTACTTCAGCAGCTGAGTTGAAGTATCCAATTACTTGGTATCCGTAGAATGAAGATAGAGAACGACCTACTTCCATACGTACTGGAGTGATTCCACGGAATGCACCACCTGTTAAGTTCGTGATACCTGGAGCAAATGCAACAATTTCGTTCTTTAAGAATGAATTGTTCAATGTTAATTCATACTTCAAATCTGAAGTGATGTTTCCACGGTTAATGATTTGGAAATCAATACCTTGGTTACGCATCTTAGCAACGTTTACTGAAGGTGCAGAAGCAGATGGTCCTACTACCGCTGGAAGAGGCACGTTGAATAATAAATCACGTGTATCTTTTCTCCAAACGTCTAATACGATTTCCCACTTACCATTGTAAAGAGTTGCATCAAAACCAATGTTCATTGTTTCTGAAGTCTCCCACTTCGCAGCTGGGTTACCGATACGAGAACGGAAATATCCTTCGTTCGCTCCTGATGATTGACCATCAATTGGATAGAATGAGTTACCACGGTTAGCAGCATATAAAGAGAACTGGTTAGCAGGGTCTACGTTATTCGAGTTACCCATTAAACCCCAACCACCACGGATTTTTAAATCAGAGATAGCAGGAAGATCCTTCATAAATTCTTCAGATGTTACTCTCCAAGCAGCAGATACTGCAGGGAAGATACCATAACGATTCTCAGAACCGAAACGAGATGATCCGTCACGACGAACAACTCCAGTTACATAGTACTTCTCATTGAAGTTATAATCTAACTTAGAGAATAAAGAGTAGAAATTAACACCAGAATACAAACCTGAGTTAACTACAGGTGACTGTACAGATGATAAAGTTACGAAATCCGTATCCATTGAGAATGGATTGATACCTGAACCTGAGATCTGACGACCAGCTCCTGTATTCAATGCTTCCATACCAATTAACGCATTTAAACCATGCTTTCTCCACTTCGTTTTGTAAGCAGCTGTGTTAGTAAAAGTATAAGCAAAGTTATAACCTGAACCTTCACCGAATGAATCTGAAGCCTCTGGCTCAGAATCTCCTAAATACTTGAAGTTATAGTCCTTGTAACCATATCCTGAGTAATTACCACCCAATGAAGATTTGATAATTAAATCCTTGATTGGCTCGTACTCTACGTAAACATTACCAAATGCAGAGGCATTGTAGTTGTTATCTTTCGAGTTGTTACGCATGATCTGACGAACTGGGTTACGAGGGTTGTTAAAACCTGCAGCCTTAGTAGATGCAAAGCTTCCGAACTCATCGTATACTGGAATAGCTGTAGGCATACGGTAAGCAGATAAGATTACTGATTCATCACCAGCTACACCTAATCCGTTGTTACCACCTGCTTGTCCACGTACTGAACGATACGTAAATTGTAAGTTCTCACCTACACGTACTTTCTTACCTAAATCGAATTCAGAGTTGAAACGTGCTGAATAACGCTTGAAATCATTCTCGATCAAGATACCTTGTTGCTCTTGTCCAGATAAACCTAAGTAGAAACGACCTTTGTCAGTTCCACCTTGGATACCTAATGAGTGACGCATAGTAGAACCGAAACGAGTAATTTCATCATACCAGTTAGTACCAGCCTTATTTGTTTTGATTACGAAAGTAGTCAAAGGGTTAGCTGCATAAGCTGCTTGAGCTGCTGCCATATCACCAGAGTTCACACCATTTGCGCCGTTGAAGTGCAAGTAAGTAGGTAATGAAGCTTGCGCTGAAGTACCATACTGAGGGTGAGTATAAGCTACTGCCGTTCCGTTAGCCGCCGCATTGTTACGGTAACCTACGTGAGTCCAGTCTGCTTGCTCTTGAGGAGTTAACATTTTTGCTACACCACCTACGTTAGGATCAGTACCACCGTACAATCCATCATAAGTAACTGTGATACCTTTGTTACGTGAACCACGCTTCGTAGTGTAAACGATTACACCGTTCGCTGCACGCGCACCATAGATAGAAGCTGCTGCCGCATCCTTAAGGACCGTAGTAGACTCGATATCATCTGGAGAAAGGAAATCTGTTGTTCCTACTGGAACTCCATCCACTACATACAATGGTTCGTTACCACCAAATGCACCGAAACCACGTACACGGATGATACTTGCAGTACCTGGTTGTCCGTTCGTGATCAAAGTAACACCGGCTACACGACCTTGTAATTGTTGCTCTACGTTACCTGAAGGTGCGATTTGCAAATCCTTCGCTTTAACGATAGAAGCAGCAGCTGTAGATTCCTTCTTGTTCGTTACTGAGTAACCTGTTACGATTACCTCATCTAACTGAGAATTGTCTTCTGCTAATGTTACATTAATAGAAGATTGAGAACCTACTGTAATGGATTGAGACTTGTAACCTACAGCTGTAATGTTTAAAACAGCTGTTGCAGATTTAACAGTTACAGAGAATGCACCGTTAACATCTGTAGTAGCTCCTGTGTTTGTTCCTTTTACTAAGATACTTACACCTGGAATTCCCTGAGAATCTGTCCCAGAGACTTTACCTGTAACCTTACGGTCTTGGGCAAATGACGAGAAGCTCCCTAACATTACTATCGCTAGCAAAAGAAGGCCTCGTAGACTTTGGTAAAAATTGTTTTTCATAATAAAGATTAAGTTAGTTTTAAATTAAATTTTAGGTTTCATGTGTTAAAGTTCGATATGCCTCCTTTCTGATAATGGTTGATAATTCATTTTAAGCTTTTAAATAGGTTTATTCGTCAAACAAATTCTTCAAATAATACAACACAGGGCAGGAAACGATTCGGAAATAGAATACCTTTCTTAACTATGCTACACTATTACATACAGCCAAATATGTCCAATTCTTACAACCTGCACAAGTTTTCACTCGATATTTTTTCATTTTTTTTATTTTAAATAGAAATATTCTCTTAATAGGCCCTCAGGAGGCCTATTTCATCATTTGAATACAATAAAGAACAAGTCATTGGTCGGCAGAAAAGCTGTTTTTGTCGTGATTTAGATGTTCCTTAACCCACGCATAATAACGTATTAATCTGGGCTTAATCAAGAAAGAGTCACCTTAGATAATTACAAAAAATACAAAGAAGAGAATTTTGCTTAATTTTGGCCTATGTCCACCTTTGACCCTAAATCTATCCTTCCCTCTTTACCCGAAGATCCGGGGGTTTACCGCTACTTTGATGAAGCGGGAACCATTATTTATATAGGAAAGGCCAAGAATTTAAAGAACCGGGTTAGCTCGTATTTCACGAATACAAAAGGAAAGGACAATAAGACAAGGCGACTGGTTTCGCAGATTCGAAAGCTGGAGTTCACGATTGTCCATTCGGAATTTGATGCGTTGCTTTTGGAGAATACGCTTATCAAGCAGTTTCAGCCGAAGTACAATATCCTATTAAGAGACGACAAGACCTATCCGTTTATTTGCTTGACCCGCGAGCGTTTTCCTCGCTTGATGACAGAAAGAAGAATTAATCATTCGTTAGGAACGTTTTTCGGCCCCTATGCGAATCCAAAATTAATGAATGCCCTGCTCGAGATGCTGCACCAGCTGTATCCGCTGCGGACGTGTGCGCTGAATTTAAAAGAATCGCATATCGAGGCGGGAAAATACAAGGTCTGTTTAGAGTACCATATTGGGAATTGCAAAGGACCTTGCGAGGGTTTAGAGCAGGAGGCGCGCTATATGGAGTACATTGATCAAGTGTCGCAGATTTTGAAGGGAAATTACCAGAAGGCGAAGACCTTTTTTATCGCTCAGATGCAAGAAGCCTCCACCCGGCTCGCTTTTGAGCAGGCGCAGGAGTGGAAAGAGAAGTGGCAGTTACTGGAGAACTTCCAGGCGAAGTCGACCGTGGTAAATCCATCGATTCATGATGTGGATGTATTTTCGATGGTGTCCGATGAGTCTTTGGCCTACATTAACTTCATGAAGGTCATTAACGGGACGATTTTGCAATCGCAAACCTGGGAGGTGAAGAAGAAATTAGAAGAGGATGAGGCGGAATTGTTGACGATGTTGATTTGGGAGAAGCGTGATCAGTTTCAGAGTAAGGCCAAAGAAATTATCACCAACATCCCCATGTCGATCGAATTCGAGGGCGCAAAAAATACGCTGCCTAGTCAAGGCGACAAGCGGAAGCTCCTAGATATGTCGCTAAAGAACGTCTTGTACTTCCGAAAAGAGAAAGCGGACCGCAAGGCGGCAGAGGAAAGTGGTGGCGATCGCAAGATGCGCGTGATGATCAAGTTGAAAAACGATTTGCGCCTGAACGACTTGCCTAAACACATCGAATGTTTCGATAACTCGAACTTACAAGGAACGAACCCGGTTTCGGCAATGGTGTGTTTCAAGAATTCGCTGCCGTCGAAAAAGGATTACCGTACCTTCACGCCTAAAACGGTCGAAGGTCCAGATGATTTTGCCACGATGTACGAGGTGATAACCCGTAGATATACCCGCTTGTTGGAAGAAGAAGCTGAATTGCCTGATTTGATTATTGTCGATGGAGGAAAGGGGCAGTTAAGTTCCGCTTGCGATGCTTTGAAAGCGATCGGATTGTACGGCCAAATCCCTATTATCGGCATCGCGAAGCGTTTAGAAGAGATTTATTTCCCAGAGGATAGCTTACCTCTCTATATAGATAAAAAATCGGAGTCGCTGAAACTGATTCAACAGTTGCGGGATGAGGCGCACCGGTTTGGGATTACGGCGCATAGAAATAAGCGGAGCAAAAACTTCATCGTGTCGCAATTGGAGACCATGGATGGAATTGGGAAATTGACGGCGGCTAAGTTGTTGAAAGCTTTTGGGACGGTGGCGCAGCTGAAGGAGGCGTCTGAAGAGGATTTGGCCAAAGTCCTAGGCAAAATGAAAGCCCTCCAATTCAAAAAGCAATTAGAAAATCTCTAGTATTCTGATTTGAACTGATCCACTTCGATCGCGCGGTAGTTTCGGTAGACTTGCAAAATAATCGCTAAAGCGATCGCCATCTCGCACACACCCACCACTAACACGAAAATACTCAGATACAAGCCTTGCAAGGAAGGATCATTTTTAGAAAAAGCGACCAAGTTCAAATTAGCCGCGTTCAAAATCAATTCAATTCCCATCAACACGAAAATCGTATTCTTTTTCACTAGCAAAATCGATATTCCCGTCGCAAACAGAAACGCAGACACCCACAAGAAATAGATTACCGGAATATCAGTCATGGTTCTTCGCGACAAAAGTGGCGCCTATTAAGGCAATCAATAAAAACACGCCTGCTAATTCGAAAGGAAAGGCATATTCGGTCAATAAGCCTAGACCTACTTCTTTCAATTTAGAATCACCGGTCACCGGCAAATTATTGATCCAAGGTCCTTTCGTGAATAACCAGAAAAGGCCTAAGAAAAAAGATAATCCAATCGAAAAAGGCAACAATCGACCTGATTCCCGCGTCATCAAGTGATTCTTTCCGGTAGCTGGGTCCGTTTGATTGGTTAACATAATCCCGAATAGAATCAGAATCAGCACCCCTCCCACATACACTAACAAGTGCGCGACCGCTAAAACGTCCGCATAAGCTAAGACATATAATCCGGCTAAACCAAGCATCGTTAAGAACATGGCCAAAGCCGCATGCAGCAGATTCTTCGTCCACAACATCGACAACGCGCTTCCGCAGGTCAACATGGCTAATACCAAGAATGCGATCACAAGCGGGCTCATTCGGCGTCAGGTTTAGGCTTCGGTTTAAAACTAGGCTTAAAGGCGGGCTTGAAGGCTGGTTTAGGAGTAGCAGGTTTTTCCTCCGTAGAGTCAGTCGTCGGTTCTGCCGATTTCGCTGCCTCTTTCGCTGCTTCTTTTTCCGCTACAAATTGCTCGTACAACGCGCGCTTTTCAGCCGCTTGTTCCGGAGTCAGATTCGCGAATTCAAAATTATGTTCCTTCACATCGAAAACGGAGAAATCGTATTCCGAGGTCATCGTCAAACATTCGGTCGGGCAAACGGTGGTACAAAGGCCGCAGAAGCAGCATTTGGACATGTCTATATCGAATTTCGCGGCGTATAAACGAATGGGCGAGCCGTCAGAAGCTGTTCCCACTAAACCCGTTGCTTTGATAGGATCGATTTCGATGCAGTCCACCGGACAGACTTTCACACATTTATCACAGACGATGCAATCATCCATTTCGTTGTGCAATTGGTAGCGCCCGTTAACGGGAGTGGGTATTTGTTGCTGCGGGTATTGAAGTGTGACAATACCTGCCTTTTGATTAAAATAATCAGGATCTTGAATATTTTGGATGCTGCGTTGATTCCGAGCGGCCCAGGCATGCTTCCACGTCAAAGCCATCCCCTTTCGAGTACTCTGAATTCCATCCCAAATAGCCTGAAAATACGCTTTCATCTTAAAAATAGATAGCTGGATAGGTCGACGGATCCGATTCCCGCATGATTTCGTAGACGGCATCCACGACATTCTCGGTGTTAGGCTTAGAGAAATAATCTCCATCCGAACTGTAAGCTGGTCGGTGAGCCGTTGCCGCGATACAAACGGCTGGACTTTCTAACCAGGTAAAGGCTCCTTGTTTATCTAAGACCTCCTGCATCATATAAGCAGATGCTCCACCCGGCATATCTTCATCTGCGAAAATCACGCGGTGGGTCTTTTGAATCGAAGCTAAAATACTGTGGTGGCGATCAAATGGTAATAGAGTTTGGGCATCGATCACCTCTACGGAAATTCCTAGTCCCGCTAACGTCTCCGCCGCTTCCATCACAATTCGACACATTGAACCATACGTTACGACCGTAAGGTCTGTACCCTCGCGCAATATTTCAGGGATACCAAGTGGCACCTCGATTTCTGTTAAATTAGACGGCATAGGCTCTTTCAAACGATATCCGTTCAAGCATTCGATCACAATTCCCGGATCATCGCCCTTTAAAAGCGTGCGGTACATCCCAGCTGCCTGCGTCATGTTACGAGGAACGCAGAAATGCACGCCGCGTAAACCGTTGATTAAAACGGCCATAGGGCTTCCAGAATGCCAAATACCCTCCAAGCGATGACCCCTCGTACGAAGAATCATGGGGGCTTTTTGACCACCTGCAGTACGGTAATGTAAACAAGCCCAGTCATCCGATAACACGGGGAATGGATAGAATATGTAATCCAAATACTGAATCTCGACTATCGGTCGCAAACCACGCATCGAAGCACCGATTCCCTGGCCTACAATACTTACTTCGCGAATACCCGTATCGGTCACTTTCAGCGGCCCAAATTTCTCTTGTAATCCAGCTAGCGTTTGATTCACATCCCCTATTTTCCCTACGTCTTCGCCGAGAATAAATACACGTGGATCTTCTAAAAACTGCGAAAAAGCCTTATTCAGAATTTCCCTTCCATCTACTAAAACGGGTTCTTTTTCATAGGTCGGTTTCACGCCTTGAATTAACAAAGGAGATTCATCCGACTCACTCATTTGATGTGAACTGAAGCGTCTTCTATTTAATTTTTCGAGGTCATCTAACCACTTGCGCAGTAGTTTAACTGCAGGCCCTTGGTAGAATCGAAAAGCGCGCAAGGTCTTGCGACCTGCTCGCACTAAATCGCTAAAAATAGGATAAGGCAGCGCGTTTAATTCATCGATGATGGGCTGCAATAAACTAGGTTCATTGGTGGATTCTAATAGGTTTTTCGCGATGCGTAAAAAACCCTTTTTGTCTACCTCAACCGAGGCCATATAGGCCGCAAAGGCTTCTTTCTGGTACTTGCGCGCTAACACGGAGGCCTCCTCGTCGATGGCTTTTAATTGCTCTTCGGAGGCTATATTTTCAGCTAAAACCCATTGACGGAACAACACGTTACAATCAGCTTCTAATTCCCAAGCTAAGCGTTGCGCTGATTTGTAGCGTTCGTGAGAACCGGAAGCCGAGTGACCTTGTGGTTGCGTACATTCGATGACGTGAACTAAGCACGGAACAAAGTCCTTGCGTGCTAATTCTGCCGCCTTTTGATAGGCCGCCACTAAACCGGGATAATCCCAGGCTTTCACTTGAATTATTTCTAATCCTTTCTCCTGCTCGTTACGCTGATAACCCGCTAGAGCCTTCGAAATAGATGATTTTGTCGTTTGAAACTCAATAGGAACCGAGATACCATAGCCATCATCCCAGACCGAAAATACGATCGGAATTTGTAACACACCGGCGGCGTTAATACACTCTAAAAACATGCCTTCAGATGTGGATGCATCCCCTATCGTGGTGAAACAAACTTCCTGACCCTGTTTAGAGAAAAGTGCTTCATGATCTTTCAAATCAGCCCTTTCCCGGTACATTTTAGAGGCGTAGGCAATGCCCAAAGCACGGGGTATTTGGCCCGCTGTGGACGAAATTCCGGCCACGGTATTGTATCGAGAGGTCTGATCTAGCCATTTGCCGTCTTCATCTAACCAGCGAGTGGCGTGGTGATTATTCATCTGACGTCCACCTGAATGTGGGTCAAATTGAATATCGGGATGACCATATAGTTGCGCAAAGTACTGTGGCCAGGTTAAATCCCCGATGGCGGCACCAATCGTTTGATCTCTGTAATAACCCGAAATGTAGTCTCCAGGGCGCATAGACCGCGCTAAAGCGATTTGGCATAACTCTTTTCCATCACCATAAATACCAAACTTCGCCCGGCCAGAAAAGACCTCTTTACGCACCAAAAGACTACAAGCACGGCTAATAGCAGCCAAGCGATAGTCTTCGAGCACTGCAGCAGGATCGAAGGAAAGTGTAGGATTAGAAAAAGTAAATGAATTCAAATGCTTGGTCTTATTAAACACGTAAAAATACAACAAAATCCTGGGCGTACAAACAGAATCCGGACAAGAAACTTGTCGAAATCTTTTATTGTTTATAGATTTGAACCGTATATAAAACCAATGAAATTAGATATGAAAAAATTAATCGCCCTATTTGCGCTTGTTTTAGGCTTTGCCTTCAGTTCGAACGCACAAGGTGTTTTGAAATTCAAACAAGAAAAACACGATTTTGGTACCATCACAGAAGGAACAGTAGCTACTTATAGCTTCGAATTCACTAACACTGGAAAAACGCCGGTCGTTATTTCTAATGTTCAACCTTCTTGCGGCTGCACCACTCCGGATTGGACTAGAGAGCCTATTATGCCAGGCAAAACAGGTAAAGTTACAGCAGCGTATAATTCTGCTGGTCGCCCAGGCAACTTTAATAAAACGGTTACGGTTATTAACAATGGCCAAGTTTCCCAAATCGTTTTAGCGATCCAAGGAAGTGTAGCTGCGAAGAGATAATCTCGATCGACATTAATCCTAAAAAAAGCTCTCTGCGATGAACAGAGAGCTTTTTTATTTAGTCGTGGTTCTTAAGACTTTCTGTTTCACGCAGCCCATTAATCCAGCCTGCAATTTTCAGCACATCCGACTTGGGCACGTGACTCATCGGTGCCATTTCGGTAGCGAAGTCCGGCCAGTTTTGCGGGTTAGGCTTATATACTAACTCTAAAATCTTCTGATTTGAATAATTACGCTTAGCGATTTCCGTAAAGGCAGGGCCTATTAATTTACTGTCTTTCGCATGGCAAGCAGAGCAGGTATGTTTCTTCAATAGACCCGCAATCCCTAATTCATAGCCCATTGAGTTTTTAACGGTGCGAGCTGTCACTTTCGTTTTGATTTCCGCCTCAGGTGACGCCGCCACTAAAGCAGGCCCCGCAGGAATTTCATTCAAAGTATAATAAGCCGTCTCGTGCAACAAAGGCTCCCCTTTATCATTCAACACCCCTTTCAGCGTAAATTCATGAATGAAGAAGCGGCGAATTCCATCGATGGAAATGCGGACTTTCTTGCGATCAGCTGACACTTCCACCCCTTTGATTTTCAAGTCTTTTAATTCGATAATCGGGCTACCATACTGGTGTTGGTATTTGTATATATACGACCGAATCGCATAGGAAGCGGCTTTCTTCACGGAATTCACATCTACTGGCTGTGTAAAGCTAAACTCGAATCCATCTGACTTCGCTTTGATCATATCGATTTCAAAAGGCATATTTCCATTCCAAAACAAGCGTTGCAAACCGAAATCATCCTTCCCCGTACTTCCCCAGCCACGAGACGTCATTCCCACAAACATGCTGCCATCTAAGCCAAAACGTTCGCGCAAAATACCCGACTGGAATCCTTCGCGGTAGTTGATGGCAAAACCTTGGTAAACGCCATTCACTTTCTCTAGCCCCATACGCATCACCTTGGATTGCCCTTGGTCTGCTACGAAATACTGACCAGGGAATGGACTAAACTTACCCTTAGTGGTGTCTTGCAAGATGTCTGAAGTCGAAATCCCCATAATCGCGTGAGGAAACCAAACAGCTGGTAATTTGATCTTCGGATTTTTCTTCGCCGCCTCGAACATAGGTAAACCATTATCTTGAATCTCTTCTAAGCCAAGTTTCAAGGGGCTATTGGGTTCTTTCGCCCATTTAAGACCGCCTGGATTGCCCGCAAAATCGCCTTTAGCTAGGTGCGTTACTCGGCCCGAACCCACCCAGTCTCCCTGGTTTTCGCCGTAGAACAGATCGCCTTCTTCGTTAAAGCTATAACCCGCTGGAGAACGCAAACCACCTGCAAAAGGCTCTAATTTGCCGTCTGGGGTGATTTTTACGAACCAGCCTCGCCATTTGGAAAACTTACCTTCGCCAAAACCCACCCACGCTAAATTCAAACTCACCCACATATCCCCGTTCTTATCGATCACGGGACCATAGGTGTACTCGTGGTAGTTTCCTGACAGGTCAAATTGGTAAATGGGCTCATACAAATCCGCCACACCATCGCGATCCGTGTCTGAAATTTTCGTCAACTCACCACGTTGCGAGCAATAAAATACGCCATCCTTGTAAGCAAGTCCTAACACCTCGTGCAAACCACTCGCAAACCGACGGTAATAGGTTTGGTGACTTGTTTTTTGGTAAGGATTCTCCACGATCCAAATCTCCCCTCTCCGCGTACTGACCGCCAAACGGCCATCCGGCATCGTAGCTAATCCTCCTACCTCTAAATAGATCTCTTTCGGGATGGGAAGGGTTTTTATTTCGTAATAATCTTGCTCCTTTTTAGGAGCTGGTTTTGTCTGGGCAAAAGCACCTAGGGCCAATGCGAACAATAAAATAAAGGCTGTATATTTTTTCATCGTTACCAAATCAAGTCATAAGTGAATTGCGCCCCTGTAAATGGCACTCGAATTTGTTGTGCGCCGGAAGCTATTTTCAAAAGTTCTGCCGCAGCCCCTTTCCATTCCATAAAATTACCCGGCTGAGAAGCCAAGCCATTTTGCAAAATAGACAAATGATGACCCGTGGCTAATACCGCTTCCACATCGGTTTTCTGCGGACTTGCTCCTACCAAGGTCAACGTACGCTTTAATCCATTTCCCGCCGGCTGTATGCGGTCTTCAACGCGCAATTTCGCCGCAGTCCACTCGTACATAAAGATGGGACGACCCGCCTCTAAACGGTAGCCTTTATAGACTAAATCCGTTGAATCTGCTTGTGCTTGATGCGCTAAGGCTAAGGGGAATTTTCCATCTTGAACGACCGTTAAACCGAGAGGCTCAGAAGTCTGAGGCTCGCCTCGGTTATCCCACATTTGGGTGGCATCTAAGAATTTACCCCGCCAAACTTGAATAATCGCGCCTTGCTTTAAGTCGTAGCTATAATGCAATCCCGCAGGATCTCCCACGTGAATCACGTGCGTCTTCTTCTTCCCTAAATGAAAGGCAAACGAACGTTGTAAAACGGGTTCTGCATTCGCTTTTACCTCGATCAGTCCTACCGCATCTGGATCCAATAACGACGTTCTCTCGTGAAGTGACACTAAACGGGAACCGATGCGCTTCACGTTCAAACCCAAGGCCTTAGGACCCCAAGGGAAATCCTTGATGTGAACAATTTCTAGGCGATGCTTGCCTGCTTTCAAGAAAGTAGACGCCGGCACCAATTCGTTAAACCAATGCGCGCCTTTATTCAAGACGACACCATCCACTTTCAATTCGCCAGAGCCTGTCCAAAAGGTTTGAAACTCATACGTATCATCCTCTGGAATGCTTAATTCTGCCTTGTAATGAATCAAATAATCATTGTTCACTGGAATGACGCGATAGGTCAAAGCGGGCAATTTGCCAGACGAAACCGGCTTGGTAGACGGGATAATTGGGTCTGTAAATTTGCCCGTGTAATAGTCATAAGAAACCTCACCAAGAGAGGCTGTAGGCTTTTCGTAAGTTTCAAAACGCAGATTTCTAAAGGCAATCGGGCCGTGATCGCCTTGAATTAAGATAGGGCCAAAGGGCGCTTCTTTATCAAAAATTGCACCGCGCGTCATCCCAGAAACTTCAATATTTTCCTGTACTAAAATGCCATTTAAAATCACTTTCTTAAAAATGGCATTCGCGATTTTTTTACCATTCGCATCGAAACGAGGGGCCTGAAAATCAATTTCTAAGGTTTGCCAAAGGCCGGGAGCTTTACTCGCATTTTGGCGTGGCGCATAACCTTCGTAACCTTCTTTTCCTTTTCCACGCGAATCATCCCAACGCTCATATATACCTCCGCAATCACTGTATTTCACAGTTTTCTTTCCCCAAGAATCATACAACTGCACTTCGTAACGACCTTGCATGTAAATACCTGAATTCATACCCTTAGGCAACATAAAGTCGACTAACAGGCGAATATCTCCATGCTGCATTTTGGACTTCAAATCATCTGTGCGATGGTATTTACCGCCTCTGAGCGTATTCACTAAAACGCCTTGGCCGGGACTTACCTGAAATGCGGTATCTGAATAGGTAGAAAACACGGCCTGTTCAATCGTCCAATTCTGACTGGGTTGATCAAAAGCAGCTAAATCTGTGAGGGGAATCGATTGCTGAGCCCAAACGCAAAAGGGCGTGGCGAACAGCAACAAAAGGAGCAATTTCTTCATTTTAAAATAGGTTTTGGACAAATCTACTGAAAACCATTTGGCCTTTTCATCGGCACATTCAGGACGGTGGTAGAAATTTTAATGGAAATATAAGGAAGATTCTCTTAATTTGAATTCGCTGACTTGAAAAAGCAAAATAAAACCCGATGATATATAAGACGTCTCCCTTCAGGAATCTGCTATTGCACCTGTTTTTTTGGGCTTTCCTGATTGCGCTACCCATCCTTTTAGGACCTAATACGAATTCAACTAACCCAGAAGAAATTCGCCGTTCTTATTTTTGGATTTTTTACATGACCAGTTTTACGGTCATCAATATTCCCTTTTTCTATCTAAATACCGAGATCTTACTCCCCAAGTTATTGAGAGCCAAAGGAGTAATCATTTACCTATTAACCCTTATCGGTGCCATTGTTTTCATGCTATGGATTCATGAGGAATTATTTCACTGGGCTTATTCTAATTTCTTCCCAGGCAATCATTCGGGTGGCGGTGCTAGAAGAGGTGCCTTAATGCGGATGATCTTCCAATTGTTGTTTTATGCCGCAATTGGTACTTCCTATCGATTGATTTCAGACCGAATGAAGGAAGATGAGCAAGTCAAAGAACAGGAGAATGAACGTTTGAAATCTGAGCTCTCTTTTTTGCGCTCACAGATCAGCCCGCATTTCATGTTTAACGTGTTGAATAGCGTCGTTTCTTTGTCCCGCAGAAAGCCTGAAATGGTGGAACCCGTAGTCGTGAAATTATCGGAATTGATGCGCTATATGATTTACGAAACGAATGATTCGATAGTTCCTATCAGTAAAGAATTAGTCTATTTAGAAAGTTATATAGACTTACAGAAGATTCGGTTTGGCGATGATATACAGATTGATTTTAAACATGAATTAGGGCCAAAATCAAGCCATATCGAACCTATGTTATTAATTCCTTTCGTAGAAAATGCCTTTAAACATGGAGTGGGATTCATTGAAAACCCCACCATTGACATCGAATTAAAAGACAGCACCTCTGAATTATTTTTCAGAGTTGCTAATAAAAAAGGGACGGCGATGAACGAGACGAAAGATGAAAGTTCGGGTATCGGACTAACGAACGTGAAACGCCGTTTGGAATTGTTATATCCTACGAATCACCAGTTAGAGGTGAATGATACAGGCTCCGATTTTATCATCACACTCACCATTCAACACCTGTAATATGTCAGAGGAAAATCTAGTAGAAATCCCGGGTAGCATTTTGAAGTGCATGGCAGTGGATGATGAGAGTTTAGCTTTGGATTTAGTTGAAGATAACATCTCCAAAGTTCCTTTTTTGCAACTCGTGAAGCGCTGTCGCAATGCCATGGAGGCAGTAGAATACTTGGAGAATAATCCGGTGGACTTATTGTTTCTGGACATCCAAATGCCCGGAATGACAGGCTTGCAATTTTTAGAAAGTTTGACCACAAAACCGATGGTTATCTTTGTGACGGCCTACCAACAATACGCGCTGGATGGGTTTAATTTAGATGTGATCGACTACGTTTTAAAACCGATCAATTTTGAGCGTTTTTTAAAGGCTAGCCACAAGGCGCTTGACTATCACAAGAGTAAGCAAATACTGAATAAACCTGCAGAAGCTCCTAAATTAGAGTTCATTTTCATTCATGCGGATTACTCGTTGATGAAAATTATGCTCGAAGACATTCTCTACATCGAAGGCCTAAAAGACTATATTAAAATCCACCTAAGAACCCAAAAATTCCCGGTAGTTTGTCGCATGACAATGAAGTCCATCGAGGAAAAATTACCCTCCACAGAATTCATTCGGGTGCACAAATCGTTCATCGTTTCACTCAGCAAGATGGAGTCGATTCGCAGCCAAAAAATCAAAATAGGCGAGAATCATATTCCGATTAGCGAAAGTTATTCTGAGCATTTTTACCAAATCATCGGCTATCAAAAGCAATAAATTGTAACTTTGAGAATTGACCGAACATTCACGCATGTCCATTCTTAAAAAATTAGCTGGCGAAACACTTTCCTACGGATTCAGTACGATCCTAGGGCGCTCCCTGAATTTTTTATTGGTTTTCATCCATACCGCCGCCTTTATGCCGGCTGCTTTAGGCGTGAACGTGAAGCTCTACGGTTATGTCGCTATTGCTAATATCATCTACACCTACGGAATGGAAACGGCTTATTTTCGCTATGCGAAAGAAGCGCCAGAACGCTACTATAATATCATTTTAACGGCCATCATCCTGACATCTGGTCTATTTACTGTCGGATTATTTGTCTTTGCAGATCCTTTGATGGCACAACTAGGCTATGAAGGAAAAGGTCAATTCATGCGTTGGTTAGCCTTGATTTTGGCGATCGACGCGGTGACAGCTATTCCTTTCGCGCGTTTAAGATTGGAACGTAAAATTCAATTATTTGTCAAGGCAAAAATCGTTTCCATCCTCCTAAATGTAGGATTGAACCTTTTCTTTTTAGCGCTTTTAAAACCGATGCAGGAAGGTCACTGGGGTCCTGTTTTTTTACAGAATCTCTACTTCCCAAGTATCGGAGCCGGTTATATTTTCCTAGCTAATCTACTTTCAAACGCAAGTCTATTCTATTGGTTACGCTCCTCTTTTACTGATTTCAAGTGGACCTGGGATAGTGCGGAAATGAAAAAATTGTGGGTCTACTCCTATCCCATCATGTTCATGAGTTTAGCGGCGATGTTTAACTTAATGTTCGACCGTTTATTGCTAGAGGAGTTTCTACCAGAAGGATTTTATCCAGGAAGAAGTTCAGAGGACGCCCTAGGAATTTATGGCAACTGCTATAAACTTTCCGTGTTTATGAGTTTAGCCATTCAGGCCTTTAAGTACGCAGCGGAACCTTTCTTTTTAGGCTCAAAATCCGCGGAAAATTCGCCATCAAATTTAGCCCTGGTAAGCCATTGGTTTGTGATTGTTTGTTTGATTTTGTGGGTGGGGGTAAGTGCTAATTTATTCTGGATTCAAGGCTTATTTTTGCGTCAATCCATCTATTGGGAAGGCATTGGGGTGGTGCCCGTTTTATTGCTTGCTAACTTGTTTTTAGGGGTGTATTACACGCAATCGGTTTGGTTTAAAAAGACAAATAAAACCTACATGGGCACGGTGATTACGGTGACTGGACTAGCCGTTACTTTGATTGGGAATGTCATTTTCATCCCTATCTATGGCTATATGGCTTGTGCCTTCTCTTTCTTGACTTCAGCCATCGTGATGACTTTATTGTGTTATGTCGGGGGCCAAAAATATGACCCAGCACCCTACCGCTGGATGGCTGCCATCGTGTACATCAGCCTAGGTGTTATTGCCATCAAGTCTGGCTCCATTTTAGCTAGCCTACAAATTCCCTTGATCATCAGCCAAAACATCGGATTTATTTGTATTTTGGCCTACATTTTACTGAAAGAATTCTCCTGGAAAAACGGGAAACCTAGCTTAACCCTGAAATGAAAAGTGAACTAAAAATGCAATACCTAAACCTCAAGCTGAAGATCAGCGGGATGGTAGCGCGTTTACACGAATTTCAAGGCACCCTCGTCCAAAAACAAGCGGAACTCGAAGATCTCCAACAAAAGCTAGCCCTAAAATCAGAGGAACTGGTTAAAACCCAAAGACGGTTAAAAGAATTGGAGAAAAACTTTAAAAAATCAGATAATTTCGCTAAAATTGTAGCTAGTACAGATAACACAGCAATTCCCAATGCTGAGTTGAAACAAAAGTTAGAAGAATATATTACAAAAATAGATCATTGCATTGACCAATTACGCAATCCATGAATCCTAAAATCCCTTGTAATCTACTGGTAGGCATACAAAGTATCGCCTTAAGGGTTAGTCCGGGTGAAGAGGCTTACGTACGAAATGCAGCATCATTAGTGAACAGACTTGTTCGTTATTACGAACAGGAGACAAATAGTTCAGATCCCGCAGCCGTGATGGCGATGGTGGCACTCGATTTAGCCATGTGTGGTTTGAAATTTGACGCAGAACACAATTCACTCCAGGACGACGTTTTGGAAGAAAACAACGAATTGTTATCGCTTGCGGCTGAGTTCACAGTATAATTTTCCTTTTCTTTCGATTTTTCCGGGGACTACTGTATAAACACACATTCGTTCTATATGTCCACTATATTAACTTTTATTATCCCTCTTATTGCTGCGGCTGGAGGTTTATTTGCCGGGAAAGTATTCTACTCGAAAGTAAATAAAAACATCGAAGGGGATGCACAACGCAAAGCGGAAGACATCCTAAAAAATGCAGAAATCTCTGCAGAAAACATCAAGAAAGACCGTATGCTTGAAGCGAAGGAGAACTTCCTACGTCTTCGTGCTGAATTCGAAGAAGAGTCTCAAAACAAAAAGGGAATTCTGTTAGAGAACGAACAAAAACTACGCGAAAAAGAGCGCGTTTTAGCGCAACAAGCGGAGCAACAACGTACGGCTGAACAAGAATTGCATTCTGCAAAACAAAGCGTACAGGCTAAGGAAGAAAATTTCCGTAAGAAACTAGAAGACGTAGAGAAGAAGCGCGAAGAGGCGGAAGCCATGTTAGCGAATCAGATCAGCCAACTAGAGAAAATTGCTGGTCTTTCAGCAGATGAAGCACGTCAACAAATTATGGATGCTTTAAAGGCTGAGGCAGAATCGAAAGCGAGTTCACTAGTGAAACAAGCGATCGAAGAAGCGAAATTAACGGCTACGAAAGAAGCGAAGAAAGTTGTGATCGAAACGATACAACGTACAGCGGCTGAAAACGCGATCGAAAACTGCGTGTCTGTATTCAACATTGAATCAGACGATATCAAAGGTAAAATCATCGGTCGTGAAGGACGTAACATCCGTGCGCTTGAAGCGGCTACGGGTGTGGAATTCATCGTAGATGATACGCCGGAGGCGATTATTATTTCAGGTTTTGATCCAGTTCGCCGAGAGATTGCTCGTTTATCTTTGCACCGTTTGGTACAGGATGGCCGAATTCACCCAGCTCGTATTGAGGAAGTTGTGAATAAGACCCGTAAGAACATCGACGATGAGATCATCGAAATCGGTGAGAAGACCGTGATCGACTTAGGTATTCACGGTTTGCACCCAGAATTAATTAAGATGGTGGGACGTATGCGTTTCCGTTCCTCTTATGGCCAAAACTTGTTACAACACTCTCGCGAGGTCGCGAAACTTTGTGCAACGATGGCTGCTGAATTGGGATTGAATGCGAAACTAGCGAAACGTGCAGGTCTATTGCATGATATTGGTAAAGTTTGGCATGAAGAGCCTGAACTTCCTCACGCATTACTAGGAATGGAATTAGCTCAGAAATACAAAGAGCATCCAGAAGTATGTAATGCGATTGGGGCTCACCACGATGAGTGCGAGATGACTTCCATGATCTCTCCTATCATTCAGGTGTGTGATGCGATCTCTGGATCTCGTCCAGGTGCACGCCGCGAGATGATGGAGTCGTACATGAAGCGTCTTCGTGATTTAGAAACATTGGCTACCTCATTCGATGGTGTTCAGAAGTGCTATGCGATCCAAGCGGGTCGTGAGCTTCGTATCATGGTCGATTCAGAGAATGTAAGCGATGAAAAAGCATCCAACTTATCATTTGATATTTCTCAAAAAATCGAGAAAGAGATGCAGTATCCTGGTCAAATCAAAGTAACGGTGATTCGCGAAATGCGCGCCGTGAACTTTGCAAAATAGGATCGAAATCGAGTATATTTATGGCGCCACCCTGCGGGTGGCGCCATTTTTTTTTACACTACAATGCTAGAAATAAAATCCCCCACCACCGACTCGGACTGGAAAGCCTACTACGCCTTGCGCTTTAACGTATTAAGAGAGCCTTGGAACCAACCGCTGGGTTCAGAAGTTTTGGCAGATGAGGACCAAGCTATTCACGCTATCGCGGTGAAAGACGGGGTGGTTTTAGGCGTAGCTCGCATGCACGAATCGGCTGAAAAACAAGGCCAGGTACGCTGCGTAGCTACTGCAACCGCCGCTCAGGGCAAAGGAATTGGAAAAACCATCATGGCTTACTTAGAAAAGAAGGCAATTGAAAAAGGCTGGACTGAAATAGTCTTGGAGGCGAGGGAAAATGCCGTGCCCTTTTATGAGGCAATTGGCTATACGATTGTCGCCGAATCCTATCTATTGTTCGGCGAAATCCAACATTACCGGATGAAGAAAAGACTATAAAAAAAGCGCTATCTCTTTCGAAATAGCGCTTTTTTTATGTTTGTAATAACTAGTGCTTGTGCTCTAGGCCTTGTGCACTTGGAATCTGATTAAATTCAATCCCTGATTTACGTGCATCTTTGAACGCTTCCTTCGGTTTGATGCTCAAGATTTGGAATAATTCCGCATCTGATTTCGTATCCGGGTTAGGCGTGGTTAATAAGACATCCCCAGAGAAGATCGAATTTGCACCTGCCATGAAGCAGAAAGCTTGGCCTTCGTAGTTTAATTCTAAACGCCCCGCTGATAAACGAACCGCTGACTTTGGCATCATGATTCTAGCCGTGGCGATAACGCGTACAAGATCCCAGACAGAGGCTGTCTTTTGATTCTCAAAAGGTGTTCCCTCCACTGGAACAAGATTATTCACTGGAACAGATTCAGGGTGCTCAGGTAAATTCGCTAACGTCAAAAGCATTCCAATGCGATCTCCCGCACTTTCACCCATTCCTATGATACCACCTGAACAAACAGATAATTTTGCTTTACGTACGTTGCCTAGCGTCTCTAAGCGATCATCGTAGGTACGCGTTGAGATAACATCATCGTAATATTCCTCACTCGTATCGATATTGTGGTTGTAGGCATAAAGACCCGCATCCTTTAATTTCTGCGCCTGCTCTTCAGATAACATGCCTAACGTACAGCAAACTTCCATGCCTAAGGAATTCACGCCTTTAACCATATCTAGTACACGGTCAAAGTCCTTGTTATCACGCACCTCGCGCCAAGCCGCTCCCATACAGAAACGAGAACTACCACTATCTTTCGCGCGGTTTGCTGCTTGAATAACCTCCTCATATGGAAGTAATTTTTGCACCTTCACATTTGTGTGGTAACGAGCTGCCTGCGAGCAATAAGAACAATCCTCTGGGCAACCACCCGTTTTGATGGAAAGCAAGGTCGAGATTTGGACCTCATTCGGGTCAAAATTCTCGCGGTGCACTGTCGCCGCTTGATAGACCAAATCCAAAAAGGGTTGGTTGTATATTTTTTCTACCTCTTCCCGAGTCCAATTATTACGTACCATATAAAATTAATTTCTATTCAAATTCCATTAAATAAGGCATCATTGCTAAGAAGCCTTCTCTTTTTTTCCAACGGTTTACCTCAAACATGGAGGAAGCCCAAGGGATATTTTTAGCTAACAAACGCTCTGATAACGAAGTTTCAGAAGTCGCAGAACTTAATAACTCATCCACGAATGATTTTGCCTTCGGATAAACCGACACCTTGTAAGCACCCGGCTTTAATTTTGCTTTAGAGGCCGCTATCTCAATCGCCTTATCTAAACCGCCTAATTCATCCACTAAACCAATTTGTTTTGCCTGAGCTCCTGTCCAAACACGGCCACCTGCTACCGATTGCAAGCGTTGTAATGTCATCTTGCGACCTGCCGCTGCTTTCGTCGTAAAAGAAAGATAGCCCTTGTCAACCGATTTCTGAACGACTGATTTTTGGAAATCGGTTAAGGCTCCTGCTGACGTCATAAAGTTCGAATTCGCATGTGTATTCACATGATCCTGGGTAATACCCAAGGTATTTTTTAGGAAATTATCCACATTGAACCAGGCAGCAAAAATACCAATGGAACCCGTGATAGTCGTAGGTTGGGCAACAATTACATCCGTTCCCATCGCCATATAATAGCCACCTGAAGCAGCATAATTTGACATAGACGAGATAATCGGTTTTACCTTCTTGGTTAATTCAATCTCACGCCACATGATATCGGAAGCTAAAGAGGATCCACCCGGCGAATCAATGCGAAGCACGATCGCTTTGACTGATTTACTCTCACGCAATTTCTTCAATTCTTTCACGAAATCATCTGAACCAATATTTCCCTCAGAAGCTCTTGTTCCAGAGATCTCTCCTTCAGCCACTAAAACCGCAATGCGATCCTTTCCTTCTACCTCCTCAATCGGATTTTTTGCCTTCAAATAATTATTCACAGACACATAAATCACCTTTTCTTTTTCTCCAGATCCCTTCTTTAATAAGGCCTCAAACTCATCCCAATATCCTTGCTTCACCATTCCTAATTTCTCCGCGTTAGAAGGCTCAAAAGCCTGTAAACTATCCGCAATCAAATCTAATTTACGAACGGGGATATTTTTAGACCGAGCAATTTTGTCAAACACATAGGTATTAATCGACTGTAAGAAAGAGGATGTCTGCGCCTTGTTTTCTTCGCTCATATCTTCACGAATGAAAGGTTCTACCGCCGATTTGTACGTACCCACGCGGAACACTAAAGGCTCTATTTCTAATTTGTCTAAAGCTTTCTTGTAGAAGGTATATTGTACGCTAATACCATTAAAATCTAAGAGACCATTGGGATTCAAATAGGTCTTATCCGCCACAGAAGAGACATAATAGCCTTTTTCCGTGTATGAATTAGCATAAGCATACACAAACTTGCCGGACTTTTTAAATTTCTGAATTGCCTCGCGAATTTCGGATAATTGCGCATATCCGGCGATCGGAAAACTAGCGTCTAAATAGATACCCTTGATTTTAGGATCGACTTTGGCCCGCTCTAAAGCAGACAAAACCTGAATTAATCCCAAATTCTCCGGCGGAGCAAAATACAAATCCGTTAAAGCCGCGAAGGGATTGTCTTCCGTCGTCGCGTTCTCCACGATGGGACGATTCAAATCCAATTTCAACACGGAATTATCTTTCAAATCATAGACCTCATCCGAACTATCCATGGCGGCACCTACGCCAGCCAATAGCAATAACGAGACGATTGCAAAAAGAAAAAGTCCAACGACTGTCGCTAACGAATATTTGACAAATTGCCACATAGCTTTACATGTTAAGGTTTTCTAACCAAAGTTTTTACGGTAGTCCTCGCGCGCTTGACGAATCACTTCGAAAGCTACTTCGCGACCATAAATATCATCAATATCAACCGCACTTGAGGAGGTTTCTCCTGGCAACATTTTATAGGTCCAGAAATAGTGTCTCAAACGCTCTACGATATCTTTAGGTGCATCCGCAATGTCTTTCCATTTGCCATAAATCGGATCATCCTTCAATACCGCAATAATTTTATCATCCGCCTCACCCTTATCAATCATGCGAATTCCTCCAATCGGAATCGCTTGGCATAAAATATCTCCGTGCGTAATCGCACGCTCTGAAAGCACTAAAATATCCAACGGATCGCCATCTCCTCTTTCAATATCCTTACCAGAATACTTTCGCGCTAATTCCGCGATGCCATCAGAACAATACGTTTGAGGCAAAAAGCCATATAAAGCTGGAACAATGTTCGAGAATTTCTGCGGACGGTCGATCTTCAGATATCCCGTTTGCTTGTCAATCTCGTATTTCACCGTATCCGTAGGAACAATTTCAATAAACGCGGTCACTAATTCAGGCATTTGATCACCTATTTGAACGCCATGCCAAGGATGTGCCTTAAAGAAGTTTCTATTCATAATCTTTTTATTAAATCTAACTTAGGTTAAAAATCCCTGCAAATTACGAAAAACAAAGGATAAATTCTGCTAAATTTGTTGTTTGCATTGCGCTAATAGACATGATTTATCCAATTATACCCTACGGGGACCCTGTTTTAAGAAAAGTCGCATCCCCTATTGAATTAGGGAGCATCGATTTAATCAAATTATCGGAAGATATGTTTGAGACCATGTATGCGGCCAGCGGCGTTGGCTTAGCTGCTCCACAGATTGGTATGGACATTCGTTTGTTTGTGGTAGACGGCCGTCCCATGAACGAGGGAGAAAAGGACGAGGACGTAGATGAGTCTTTAATCGGCTTTAAGAAGGTGTTTGTGAATCCGACTATTTTGGAAGAAACAGGCGACGAATGGGGATTCGAGGAAGGATGTCTTTCTATCCCAGGTATTCGCGGTGAAGTTTATCGCCCAGAATACGTGAAAATTCACTACTGGACGGAGCAAGGCGAAGAAAGAACGGATCTTTTCGAAAGCTTAGCTGCTCGCATTATCCAACATGAATACGATCATATCGAAGGTATTTTATTCACAGATCATTTGAATCCCGTGAAGAAGCGCCTCATCAAAAATAAGTTAAGTGATATCACGCGAGGAAAAGTTTCCGTGGATTACAAAATGAAGCTTACTCGTTAATTAGACAGATGAAAATTTCCCTTAATTGGTTACGTGATTTTATTGATATTTCGAAGCTTCCTGCCCAAGGTAGCCCCGAAGAATTAGACGTTTTATTAACTAACACTGGACTAGAAGTGGAAGGCATTGAGCCGCACGATAAAGTTCCAGGAGGATTGAAAGGATTCGTCGTGGGTGAAGTTTTGACCTGCGAAAAATTCGAAGTGAAAGAGAAAACCTTGAGCCTGACGACGGTAGACGCAGGTTTAGACGAAATATTAACGATTGTATGTGGAGCTGCGAATGTAGCAGCAGGCCAAAAAGTGATCGTCGCCACTCCTGGCACCCAATTATACGATAAAGAGGGCAAAGAATTATTCAAAATCGAGAAGCGCAAGGTCTACGGACAGCCATCGGAGGGAATGATTTGTGCAGAAGATGAAATAGGCTTAGGAACATCACACGATGGGATATTAGTATTAGACACTCAGGTGCCTAACGGAACCCCAGCAGCTTCGTTTTTTGACATCGCTGGAGATTTAGTACTGGAAATCGGATTAACGCCAAACCGTGCGGATGCTGCCTCTCACTGGGGTGTAGCACGCGATATTCGTGCCGTGACGGGTCTTCCGATTCAATTGCCATCGCCTGCTTTAGTAATTGAAAGCAATGCGCATCCGATCGCAGTAGAGGTTAAAGACGCTGGTTGTGACCGTTTCTGCGGCATCTCGATAGATGGCATTCAAGTAGCACCTTCCCCAGCTTGGTTACAGGAGCGTTTAACAGCCATCGGATTGCGTCCCATCAATAACGTGGTCGATATCACCAATTTCATTTGCCACGGATTAGGCCAACCGATGCATGCCTACGATTGGAACGAAATCAAAGGCGGAAAATTAATCGTCGATACTTTAGCAGCTGGTACCGTATTCAAAACATTAGACGGCATCGAGCGCAAATTAACGGGCGAAGAATTGATGATCTGCGACGCATCAGGCGCTATCGGCATGGCCGGCGTGATGGGCGGAGAAGATTCAGGCATTAAAGATAGCACTACACGTGTATTTTTAGAAGTCGCTCACTTCAAGCCGGAGCGCATTCGTAAAGCAAGCCAAATTCACGGACTTAAAACCGATGCTTCGTTCCGTTTCGAGCGTGGCACGGATATTCAGGCGAAATTATTCGCATTAGAATACGCAGCCCAATTAATTCAAGAGTTAGCCGGCGGAAAAATCACGTCTGAGCCGTTCGATTATTATCCAACTCAGGTTGAATTAGTCAGCATTCCAGTCAGCGTTCGCCGCGTGCAACAATACATCGGTATTGAATTAGCCGCTGATCGAATCAAGGAAATTTTGACGCTGTTAGATTTCAAAATCGAAGCAGATAAAGGGGACGAATTCGTCGCTATCTCCCCTGCTTACCGCGTCGATGTGACCAGAGAGGCAGATATCATCGAGGAAATCTTGCGTATCCACGGTTTGGATAACATCCCGTTATCGGATCATTTGAGCGCGAATTTCATCTCGGAATTCCCTTTGTTAGACAAGGAGCGCGTGCAGTTGAATATCTCACAGATTTTGACGGCCAAAGGTTTCCAGGAAATCATCACCAACTCACTAACGAAAGCCGATGCGCACGCATCGATCGCAAAAGATTTATCCTTCGAAACGGTAGAAATCCTAAACCGTCTTTCCGAAGACCTAGGCGTGATGAGACAACATATGTCTTTCGCCGGATTAGAGGTATTAGCACACAATATTAACCGCCGTCAAAAAGATTTGAAAGTCTTTGAATTTGGCAAAACCTACCATAAAAAAGGCGCTAAATACATCGAAAAGAAGCATTTAGCTTTATTCACGACGGGTTTATGGTCAGGAGAAACCTGGTCCAGCGCACCTACTAAAACCGCGTTACACCACTTATACCAAGTCAGTATCGAACTAATGCGCTCCTTGGGCGTGACACAATTTGAGACAGATACCATCGAGAACTCGAGTGTATTTGCCTTCGGATTACGCATTTCCATCAACAAGAAAGCGTGTCTAGAAGTGGGGATGATTCACCCGAATTTAGCCAGTAAATGGGAGGTTAAACAAGACGTGTTCTTCGCGGATTTCGACTGGGATTACTGGGTAAAACAAGAGAAGGCTGACTTCGTCTACCAAGAGATTTCTAAATTCCCGGAGGTTCGTCGCGATTTATCACTTGTTATTGATAAAACGGTTAGCTACCAAGCGATTCGCAAACTAGCGGAGCAATACGAGAAGAATTTACTAAAAAACGTGTCGATTTTTGACGTTTATGAGGGCAAAAATCTTGGCGAAGGCAAGAAAGCTTATTCCGTAAGCTTTACGCTACAAGATGAGTCTCAAACCTTAACAGATAAGGTGATTGAGTCCACGATGGATCGCTTAATGAAAGGATTCGAGAAGGAAATAGGGGCGCTAATTCGAAAGTAATTAGCGCTTGAACATGCCTCCTAAATTAGGCATCTTCATCTTTCCGTCCTGCACCTTGTTCATCATCTTCATCATTTTGCGCATGTCTTCGAACTGTTTCAACAGGTTATTCACCTCTTGAATCGATGTTCCCGACCCTGCCACAATGCGATTCTTGCGTGATGGGTTCAAAATATCAGGATTCTGACGCTCCTTCGCAGTCATCGAATTGATGATCGCTTCGATGGGCTTGAAAGAATCATTGGAAATATCCACATCCTTCACCGCTTGGCTCATCCCTGGCACCATACCCATCAAATCTTTGATGTTACCCATCTTCTTGATTTGTTGTAGTTGCGCGTAGAAATCCTCAAACGTAAAGTTGTTTTGGCGTATTTTCTTATTTAAACGAGCCGCTTCATCTTCGTCAAAAGCCTGCTGCGCACGCTCCACTAAAGACAACACGTCCCCCATTCCGAGGATACGGTTCGCCATACGATCAGGATAGAACTGATCTAAGGCTTCCATTTTCTCCCCAGTAGAAATGAATTTGATTGGTTTATCGACAATTTGACGGATAGAAAGGGCCGCACCACCGCGGGAATCCCCATCTAATTTCGTTAAGACAACGCCATCAAAATTTAATCGATCATTAAAGGTCTTCGCCGTATTCACCGCATCTTGACCCGTCATGGAATCCACGACGAACAAAATCTCGGTCGGCTTAATCGCCTCTTTTACAGCAGCGATCTCATTCATCATCACCTCATCCACCGCTAAACGACCCGCTGTATCGACAATGACTACTTTTTTACCCATTTTACGGGCATAAGACAACGCGTTCTCTGCGATGCTAACGGCATTCTTATTTTCAGGCTCTGCGTACACCTCCACTCCGACCTGCTCTCCCAATACTTTCAATTGGTCAATCGCCGCAGGACGGTAAATATCGCAGGCTACTAATAGCACATTGCGACCCCCTTTTTTAATGTATTGAGCTAATTTACCCGAGAAAGTCGTCTTACCAGAACCTTGTAAACCCGCGATTAAAACGACAGCTGGATCGCCTTTTAGGTTAATGTCCTGCTTTTGGCCACCCATTAACTGGGTTAACTCTTCGTGAACGATTTTAATCAATAATTGACCAGGCTCGACGGAGATCAGGATTTTTTGGCCCATTGCCTGATCCTTAATGCGATCAGTAATCTCTTTTGCCACCTTATAGTTAACGTCCGCGTCCATCAAGGCACGGCGAATTTCCTTCACCGTAGCGGCAACGTTAATATCTGTAATTCTGCCATTCCCCTTCAGGGTACGCATAGCAGTGGTCAACTTCGAACTTAAATTTTCAAACATAGTATCTAAAAAAAGGACTGCAATTTACGCTTTTTCAGGCAAATTTTAATCAAATAATGGGAGTGAACTTTCCGTGCCTATTTGGCAAGAAAAAATATCCACTATTTTGACAAAAATACCCCAAAATAATGGAGGAAAAAAGATTTAGTCTTTACCTTTGCAAGATTAACACAACCTATCAAAATTTTGATATAACAAAAATGGAAAAAATTAAAGTTGCCAACCCAGTCGTTGAATTAGACGGCGACGAAATGACTCGAATTATCTGGAAATTCATCAAGGATAAATTAATCTTACCTTATTTAGATCTAGACATTAAGTACTATGATTTAGGTGTAGAATACCGCGACGAGACGAATGACCAAGTAACTATCGAAGCAGCTGAGGCAATCAAAAAATACGGTGTAGGTATCAAATGTGCTACCATCACTCCTGATGAGGCTCGTGTAACGGAATTCGATTTAAAGCAAATGTGGAAATCTCCCAACGGAACGATCCGTAACATCCTAGATGGTACCGTTTTCCGTGAGCCAATCGTTTGTGCAAATGTTCCTCGTTTAGTACCTAACTGGACTGCTCCGATCATGATCGGTCGTCACGCGTTTGGTGATCAATACCGCGCAACTGACTTCGTCACGAAAGGAAAAGGTAAATTAACCGTTACATTCCAACCAGAAGATGGTGGTGCAGCTCAAACGTTCGAAGTATACAACTTCAAAGGTGATGGCGTTGCGATGACTATGTACAACACTGACGAATCAATCAAAGGTTTCGCACACTCTTGCTTTAACATGGCATTGAGCAAAGGATGGCCTCTATATTTATCGACTAAGAACACGATCTTGAAGAAATACGATGGTCGTTTCAAAGATATCTTCGAAGAGATCTACCAAGCAGATTACAAAGCGAAATTCGAAGCTGCAGGGATCGTTTATGAGCACCGTTTGATCGATGACATGGTTGCTTCTGCGTTAAAGTGGAATGGCAACTTTGTTTGGGCTTGTAAAAACTACGATGGAGACGTTCAGTCTGATACCGTTGCGCAAGGTTTCGGTTCATTAGGCTTGATGACTTCTGTATTGATTACACCAGACGGAAAAGTGATGGAAGCGGAAGCGGCTCACGGAACGGTGACTCGTCACTACCGCGATCACCAAGCTGGGAAGCCTACTTCTACGAATCCAATCGCATCTATCTTCGCTTGGACTCGTGGTTTAGAATTCCGTGGTAAATTAGACAACAATGCGGCCTTGATTAATTTCTGCCAAACATTGGAAAAAGTATGTGTTGCGACAGTAGAGTCAGGTAAGATGACCAAAGACTTAGCCGTTTGTATCCACGGTAACAAAGTTACTCACGGAGAGCACTACTTATACACAGAAGAGTTCTTAGAGGCTTTAGATACGAATTTGAAAGCTGCGCTGGCGTAAGTCGCCGCAGGCGGCTTAGTCGCGACTACGTCGCTTAGTCGTTGCTTCGCAACTTAGTCGAAAATGAGTCGTCTCTTCGAGACTTAGTCGACTTCGTCTTAGTCGTTGCTTCGCAACTAAGTCGAAAAAGAGTCGTCACTGCGTGACTTAGTCGACTTCGTCTTAGTCGTTGCTTCGCAACTTAGTCAAAGAGTCCGGAGGGGAAGAAATTCCTCTTCGGATTTTTTTTGTGCTGACATTTTCGACTAAGTCCGCAGGACGACTAAACGACGCAGTCGTGACTAAATCGCACAGCGATGACTAAGCCGAAGGCGAGGGCGCACCGCGCCGACTAAATCGCACAGCGATGACTAAGCCGAAGGCGACTAAGGCGCACCGCGCCGACTAAGCCGAAGGCGACTAGATTTTTTTATTTTAAGCCCTGGCTTAAAATAAAAAAATCGCGCCGATTGCTCAGCGCGATTCCTTCTTATCGTTTTGTTTCAAATACTATTCTGAAACCACAGAGAAAGCAATCTTGTGTTTTACTTCTTTGTGTAAGTCAAGCGTAGCAGCGTAATCGCCGGTTGTCTTCACTTCTGTATCGAATGAAATCTTCTTACGATCGATATCGAAACCTTTTTCTTTCAACATCTCTGAAATTTGAAGGCTAGTCACACGACCAAAGATTTTTCCGCTATCACCTGTCTTTGCAGGAATAGTTAATGTCATTTCACCGATAGCTGTAGCTAAATCGAATGCATCTTGACGAACTTTCTCTACTTTGTGAGCAGCTTGCTTGATGTTTTCCGCTACAACCTTGCGGTTAGACGGAGTCGCCATGATAGCGAAACCTTGTGGAATTAAGTAATTACGACCGTAACCAGCTTTCACTGCAACGATATCGTTTTTGTAACCTAATCCAGCAATATCTGTTTTTAATATAATTTCCATCTTATGTTTACAATCAAATGTTTATTGGATAAGGTACTATTTTAAACCGTCAGCCACGTAAGGCATCAAAGCCAAGTGACGAGCACGCTTGATAGCTTGTGCCACACGACGTTGGAATTTCAAAGAAGTTCCAGTGATACGACGAGGTAAGATTTTACCTTGCTCGTTCACTAACTTCAATAAATAATCAGGGTTTTTGAAATCGATGTATTGAATACCAGATTTCTTGAAACGGCAATACTTTTTGCGGTTTCCGTTCTTATCTACAGGTTCGTTAACTAGTGTCATATTATGCTTCTGTTTTTTCTGGTTTTCTACCTACTAATCCTTTTCTCTTTTTTTCGTTATAAGCTAATGCATGCTTATCTACCGCTAGGGTTAAGAAACGAATCACGCGCTCATCACGCTTGTATTCTAATTCTAATTTAGCGACTAAAGTAGGAGCTGCTGCGAATTCGAAAATTTGATAGTATCCAGTGTGCTTGTTCTGAATCGGGTAAGCTAACTTACGTAAGCCCCAAGCGTCTTCATGAACGATTTGCGCACCGTTTTCTACCAACAGATTCTTGAATTTCTCAACAGTGTCCTTTGTCTGTTGTTCAGACAAAACGGGAGTTAAAATGAACACCGTCTCATAGTTTTTTAATTCCATAAAAAAATTGTTGTTTAAAAACTGGTAAAAATTTGGACTGCAAAGGTACGAATATTCCTTCACAATCAAAACGTTAACAACAAAATTTTGGAATTAGCGCACCTCGAAGGTTCCTAGCCCAATCAAATATCCCTCCGCATAAAGTTCAATTTCATGCTTCCCAGCTTTGAACCCATTGGGTCTTGAATAGATAAATTCCACCGATTGGTGGTTGTTTTCATAGAAAATGCGTTGACGACTCGTGAACGTTAGTTCGCGACCTTTAAAGTCGAAGGTACCGGACCCTAGGTTATAATCTGATATCGTTGTGCCGGTAGGTTCAATGATGCGCAAAAAGACTGTTTTAATCTCTTTACTTGCGAACGTATTTTCCTGCAAATGGAACATTACGCGAATTTTATCGACTTTGCGCGCTTTTTGATTGTTAACGGAGGACTCTTTACCTCGAGAAGAAATGGCATACACATTTACTCCCTCCGCACGCAAGGCAGCGGCAGCACTCACCTTTTCGGTTAATTCCTTATTCCGAATTTCCAGCACGCGGGACTTTTCACTGAGTTCCCTTTCCTTTAGGCCAAAGGTTTTGCTCGAATCCTCGAGTGCCTTTTGGATATTCACTAAACCTACTTTTAGAATTTGAGCTTCGCGGCTTAGGGAATCGTTGCGTAGAATTAAAACGACGTTTTCCTTCTTCAATTTTTTAATTTCCGCATCCTTTTGACCTAAGAGGTGCAAATAATAACTAAGTTTCTTTTGGAATTCGGCTGGATCGATGTCGCTTAAATGCTTTTGATCGCCTAGGATTTGGGCTTTGGCCTTTTCTAACTCATTGACTTTGCCGCCTAATTTTTTGATTTGGACTAAACGCAAATTCAATTGTTCTGCTACTGAATCCAGCTTCACCTGGGCATTTTCGACAAATTCCGCCTGAGAAGGTTGCGTAATTCGATCCAGCAGACCAAACTTATCCGACAGAATATAGGCCAGCAATAAAAAAACCAACAGCGTTAACCAGGTCACGCGACTCTTCAAACTACTTTCGTTTCCCCTCGAATTATCCGATTCCATTTATTTGCTTTATTTGATCTTTTACTCCTGAATCAAAAATAATAAATTAATTTTAATATTATTTTTTCGTCCAAACAAAATTTAGCCTTAACGCCCTATGGCCATCGCAGAACAAATTTCCTTGATTAACAAGCAATTAAACGACAGCGCCGCTCGACTTATTGTGGTTACGAAGACAAGAAGCATCGAGGAGCTGCAAGAAACGTATGCGGCGGGGGCGATTGAATTTGGAGAAAACCGCGTGCAAGAGATGGTCGAAAAGCAGGCGGTGTTGCCTGAGGACATTCTTTGGCATCAAATAGGACACCTGCAGACAAACAAAGTAAAGTATATTGCGCCTTTCGTACACCTAATTCATTCGGTGGATTCGCTGAATTTATTGAAGGAAATCAACAAGCAAGGGGCGAAAAATAACCGCGTCATCCACTGTTTGTTGCAGATTTTCATTGCGACGGAGGAAAGCAAGTTTGGTTTGGATTTTAAGGAAGCCGAGGCCCTTTTAGCGGATGCCTCGTTTGCAGAGATGAAACACATCCGCATCGTGGGTTTGATGGGAATGGCGAGTTTCACGGCAGACGAAAAGCAGATTAGACGCGAGTTCAAGAGCCTGGCGGATTTTTTCCAACAGCTTAAAAACAACAAAACCGGCGTTTCGACCGGTCTTGTAGAATGGACTGAATTGTCCATGGGTATGTCTGGTGATTACTTAATCGCTGCTGAACTAGGAGCTACCTTAGTTCGAGTGGGATCAGCAATCTTCGGTCCTCGTCACTAACGCGTTAAGGACATAATCTCAAATTCCAATTTTCCAGCCGGGGCAGTGATTTCTGCTAAATCCCCTACTTTCTTGCCTAACAAACCTTTTCCGAAAGGAGACGAAACCGAGATTTTTCCCAATTTCAAATCTGCTTCTTCCTCCGATACAATAGTATAAGTGACGGTCATTCCCGTTTTCGTATTCTTAATCTGAACAATGGAATAGATTGAAACAACCGATAAATCGATCGTCGATTCATCCAAAACACGTGCAATTGAAATAATTTCCTCCATTTTAGAGATCTTCAATTCCAATAAGCCTTGTGCATCTTTCGCCGCATCATACTCTGCGTTCTCACTTAAATCGCCTTTATCACGCGCCTCTGCGATTTGTTTGGCCATATCTGAACGACCTGTAATCTTCAAATAATGTAATTCCGCTTTTAATTTATCTAGCGCCTCTGCCGTGTAATATTGAAACTTTGCCATACTCTTTTTAGGGTTTTACCTCAGTGCTTAAAAACAAAATAGAACGGCCTCCGACCGTTCTACCTAATTTATTTGTAGTTTTGTTTCGGATTCGCAACTAAAGTTTTTGTTTTTCTAACAGCACGTATTTGTTGTTTTGTAGAGGACAAAGATAATAAAAATTCAGACGGATTCCACAAACTATCAAGATCAAGGATGCGGATTATATTTTTTGGAACCCCAGAGTTTGCAGTGGCCAGTTTACAAGCCTTAGTCGAGGCTAAACTGGATGTAGTGGCCGTAGTAACTGCCCCAGATAAACCTGCAGGACGTGGACAACAGATTCAATCTTCCCCGGTTAAAGCATATGCTGTTTCCGTAGGCTTACCCATTTTGCAGCCGGCAAAATTAAAAGATCCGGCCTTTTTAGAAGAACTGGCTTCGTATAAGGCCGATCTTCAAATAATCGTAGCCTTCCGAATGTTACCAGAGGCTGTTTGGAATATGCCTCCTAAGGGTACGTTTAATTTGCATGCTTCCTTGCTTCCTCAATACCGCGGCGCGGCGCCCATACACTGGGCTGTGATTAATGGAGAGACCGAAACTGGGATTACGACCTTCTTTTTACAACACGAAATCGACACAGGGGACTTATTGTTCCAAGAGACTGAACCGATTTCAGAGACTGACACTACAGGGGAATTGTACGAACGATTGATGAATAAAGGTGGCGAATTAGTCGTCAAAACGACTAAAGCGATCGAATCAGGCGACATTCACCCGAGGCCGCAGCAAGAAATCGATGAACTGAAATCAGCTCCTAAATTAGACCGCAGTACAGGCGAAGTTCACTGGACGCGCTCTGGACGCGATATCGTGAATTTAGTACGCGGAATGAATCCATTTCCAGGAGCTCATACGGTATTTCAAGGCAAAAATTGCAAACTGGTCGCAGTAGAATTCCATCCAGAAATTATCCCCGATTTAGGGGTGGGGGTTTGGGATACGGACCAAAAGACGTTTCTACGCGTAGGCTGCAGCGATGGCTACATCAACATCCTAGAATGGCAAATGGAGGGTAAAAAGCGATTGAAAATCGAGGATTTTTTACGAGGCTATAATTTTAATTTCTAGTCTAGCTTCCAGCGGCCAGCCGAATAAAAGTAACCGAAGGAGCCTTTTTGGATAAAAATGTAATTTTCCTGCAAGTTGGCTAATACTGTGATCGTGTACGGTTTCAATTGGAGACCCGAAGCCGACGCAGGAAAAGGGATTGCCTGAGAGCAAGCGCAAGGTTTATTTTTTCGTAACTGATTCAATTCAATCAATAAATCACGGGAATCCTCTACTAGCTCTTCCCTACCCAGATTCACTTTTTTGAAGTAGTTTCGTTCATAGGCATTCTTAAAAGGCTCATACTCTAATGCAACCTCCGGATATTTCTGAATTAAACTAGCCGAGTTCAAAAAGGCTTGAATGTGACCAGGATCTGGGAAACCCATAAAATCGCCACCCCAAAACAAACCAATCTCCTTTGCTTTCTTACCATATTGATCATAAATGGTCCCGCGACGCAAATGCCTACCCTTGCGTGCAATGGCACCATCAGCCGCTAATCCGAAGTTGTGAAAGGAGATAAAGGCTTTGGAAAAGCCCTTCTTCTGCAAAGCTAATTGTTGCTTCTTATTGCGGGTGGTGGAGGTATATTTTAAGCGATAAGGCGCGTGAATACGCTTGATTAAACTGTCCCGCATCACTTCAAATGAATCAATTTCTGAAGCCAACAAATCAGTCCAAGGCTGGTGTAATTCTGACACCTCTCGTGTCTCACGTGTACCGTCTGGATTTATGCGAATAAAGACATAGGCCGCAACAGAATCTCCTGAAAAAGTAGAATCTTGCTGCTTATATAACCATTTGAACTCATCCCAATCCAGCGAATCTAGCTTAGCTGGCACACAAATACGAGCTTGAGCTCCCGTATTCTCCAAGAAAAGCAATATAAGCTGGAAAAGACCAATTAAAATCATTTTTTCAACGGAATGATGAGCACTTCTCCCCGAAGCGTGATATCATCTTTCTTGTGATTCGCGTCCATAATCGCTTGTTTACTCACACCATATTTCTCCGCCACTTTGCGCATGATATCGCCCGGCCCTACCGTATGAATCGCTTGAATCTTCACGTTTAATTTAGTCGAACCACTTTTAATACCATCCGGATTGACCCCTGGATTCAAGGCTTTTAATTGATCCACTTTCAAACCATAATGCCGAGCAACAGCAGAAAAGGTCTCCCCTTTCTCTACCGTGATGGCATGTGATTTTCCAGCGGGTATGGCTACCTCAGGAACGACTTCGGCTTCTGCCTCTTTCTTTTGTTCCGCTAATTCTTCTTCGTCAGACTTGCTGATAATGGAATCCTTGGGAACGATCAATGAATCCGCAGGATCTTGCGTAGAATCGATCACTACTTGTGATGCTTCCGGCAACACCTCTTCCTCTGTCTCAACAAATTTCTCAGCCTTAATTAATTCGTCCTTATCTGGACTAACAAAATGTTCAAATCCTACGGCGATTAAGCCAACTAAGGTCAATAAAAGAATACCCAAGGTGATGACAGGCAATTTGCTGCTTTCTTCGTTCTCACTCATTATTTGGAAAATTTAGCTTTCGTTTCTTGGCTCATCTCAGCCACTTTATCTTCTAATTCTGCTTTGTAGGCGGTGTATTTTGTTGCCAAAGTCTCATCCGCAATCGCCAACATTTGGATCGCTAGTAATCCTGCATTTTTAGCCGCATTTAGGGCAACCGTCGCAACGGGGACGCCATTAGGCATTTGTAAAATAGATAAGACGGAATCCCAACCATCGATAGAATTCGAGGATTTTACGGGAACCCCAATGACAGGCAAAATAGTCGCTGAAGCCACCATTCCTGGTAAATGAGCTGCCCCGCCTGCGCCTGCAATGATCACCTGAATGCCACGAGACTTAGCTTGCTGTGCATAATGCATCATTTTGACTGGGGTGCGGTGCGCAGATACAATATCTACTTCATAAGCCACTCCAAAATCCTTACAAACCTGAATGGCCTCTTGCATGACTCCAAGATCCGAGCTACTGCCCATTATAATTCCTACCATAGCTAGCTATTTATGCGATGACGCGTATGCTTTGTTTTACTTGTTCTGCTTTTTGTTCAATCTCTTCGCGGGATTCCCCTAGCAAAGTGATGTGCCCCATCTTGCGATAAGGCTTCGTAATTTTCTTTCCGTATAAAAAAGGATGAACGCCGGGAATGCCTAAAATCGTATCCAAACCTTCGTATTTCGCTGGTCCCGTGAAGCCATCTGCTCCTAATAAGTTTAACATTCCTGAGAAGGAATGTGCTTTCGTATCTCCTAATGGCATGCCCGTAATCGCTCGTAAATGTTGTTCGTATTGCGACGTATCGTTTGCACGGATCGTTTGATGGCCTGAATTGTGTGGTCGAGGAGCGACTTCGTTGATGAGGATTTGGCCGTCTTTAGTCAAAAACATCTCCACCGCTAAAACTCCTACTAAGCCCATCTGATCAATCAATCGAACAGCGATGTCTTCTGCTTCTTTTTCAATTTCAGGCGAAATGGCTGCGGGGGAAACGAGGAATTCTACCAGGTTTTGGACCGGATGAAAAACCATCTCCACCGCCGGAAACGCTTTTATTTCTCCTTGCGGATTACGCGCCACAATCACGGCTAATTCTTTATCGAAATCAATGACCTTTTCTAATAGACCAGGGGCATCAAAACCCTTAGCGATATCCGCAGCTGAACCGATGTACTGAACGCCTTTACCATCGTATCCCCCTTTTCCTAATTTCTGAAAAGCGGGTAAAAAGTCCTCGTTTGCGATGATTTCCGCGGATGATTCGATCAATCTGAAATCAGCTGTAGGAAAACCGTGGGTTTGAAAAAAGGTTTTTTGAATGCGCTTGTCCTGAATCATGCGAAGCAAATGAGGTTGCGGGTAGACTTTAATTCCCTCCGCTTCTAATTGCTCTAGCGCTTCGATGTTCACATGCTCAATTTCGATGCTGATTAAATCGAATTGTTTTCCAAAGTGGTATACCGTATCAAAATCCTGAAACGAACCTTGCGTAAACTGGGTAGTCAACGTGTGACAAGAAGCTTCTGGATCTGGATCGAGGCAGGCAATGGGCAAGTCTAAGTCGATTGCTGCTTGTAAAAGCATTCGTCCTAGCTGGCCGCCGCCTAATAATCCGATTTTGGGAAGTGATTTAGACATAAATTCGAATTCAATGGGTAAAATTACGGCTTTTGTTTTACCTTTGGAAATTATTTAGACCTCGAGAAAAAATATTCTTACAGGAAAATGATATAAGCTCATGACAAAAAGAAATACCACGATTATCGCCTTCATCTTACTTGCAATCGCGAGTCGTTTATTGATTTTAGCAGGACCGGGTTGGGCAAACTTCTCACCAATGGCTTCTATGGCTCTATTTGTAGGTGCCTATTTGCATAACCGCAAACAAGCGATAGCTTGGACCTTAGTAGCGGTTTGGGGATCAAATTTGATTCTTAACAACACCTTGTATGATGCCTTTTTCCCGGGATTTTCCTTCGGATTTGATGGCTATCACATGCTAGCCTTCGCTTTAATCGCTTTATTAGGCCAAAACGCCACAGCAAGCGCCTCTCGTTTCATCGGAACAAATGTGGTGGCAGTGATCGGATTCTTCCTAATTTCTAATTTCAATTCGTTTGTTTCGCCTGATCATACGTATACGAGAGATTTCGCTGGTTTATTAAGTTGCTATGCTGCTGGTATCCCTTTCCTAAAGAATACCATCGCTAGCCAATTCTTATTCTCAGGGTTGTTCTTCGGAGCTTTTGAAGTATTGAAAAAACAAGTTCCAGCCTTACGCTAGAATTTATTACACATAAAAAAAGGGTCGGCTTGCAGATGCGAGCCGACCCTTTTTTGTTGATGTTTATCTAGTTTTTGTAGACCTTTCCGTCTTTCATAACAAAGTTCACCTTTGTCATCAATTTAACATCAGCTACTGGATCACCAGGAACCGCGATGATATCTGCGGCCTTTCCTACCTCGATAGATCCGATTAAGTCACTTTGCCCTAAAAGATCTGCCGCATTAACTGTTGCTGACTTAATTGCTTCTAAAACGGGCATTCCTGCTTCGTTCATCAAGATAAACTCATAGCCATTCTTTCCGTGGCCAAAAACACCCGCATCCGTACCAAACGCAATCTTCACTCCAGCTTTGTACGCTTTACCGAACGTTCCCTGGATGATCGGCCCGATCGCCGCTGCTTTCTTCGCCACCATTTCTGGGTAGTAGTTCGGAATTTTAGACGAATCCGCTACGGAACGACCTGCGATTACGGTAGGAACATAATACGTTCCCATCTTTTTCATCAATTCCATCACTTCTTCATCCATATAAGTACCGTGTTCAATCGAAGAAACACCACCCAAAACGGCACGTTTCATGCCCTCTTTTCCGTGAGCATGCGCCGCTACTTTAAAACCGTAGTCTTTTGCTGTTTGCACAATGGTACGCACTTCTTCTTCGGTGAATTGGGCACCTGAACCATCTTTGGCATAACTTAACACACCACCTGTTGCCGTGATTTTAATCAAATCCGATCCTTCTTTGTAACGCTGACGCACCGCTTTAGCCGCATCTGCAATGCCGTTTACTACGCCATCTTCTGGCCCTAAATCCTTCTTGAAGGTTTCATTAATACCATTCGAATCATCCGCATGGCCTCCGGTTGTACCGATCGTAACGCCGGCTGTAAAAACGCGAGGACCTTCTACAAGGCCTTTGTTAATCGCATTACGCAAACTAATCACCACGTGGCTACCTCCTAAATCACGCACTGTAGTAAAGCCGGCCATCAAATTCTTCTTCGCATAGACTAAAGCTTGGTAAGCCACATCCCCGGGATTTTTCACAAAACGATCTAAATAGGCGCCCGGATTCGTTTCCGATTCTAAGTGTACATGGGAGTCAATCAGACCCGGCATCACCGTTCTATCTTTCAAATTGATCACCACATCGCCTTTGGCAGGACTAAGGTATCCTTCAGAAACGGACACAATTTTCTTTCCTTCCACCACAATGGTACGGTTTTTTAAGATTGTTTGTGTTTTCACGTCGATGAGAGAACCGCAGTGCAAAATGGTTTTTTGGGCAAAACCAGTAAAAGCCAAAAGGCTTAAACCTAAGGTCAATACTTTTTTCATAGGGTAGATGTTAATAAGATTGAAACGTGTTTCCAGAAGCTTGGGTAGCTTTTATTGACTACCGAAGGATCTAGCAAAGTAATTTCTTTTTGCATGGCCACCGGCGCAAAGGCCATCGCCATCCGGTGATCATCATAGGTTTCGATGGGTTCGATGGCAGAAACAGCCGCAAAATTTCCCGTCACTTCGTACAAATGGTTCGCTTCTTTTTCTACTAAAACGGCCCCTAATTTTTTCAATTCATTTTGTAAGGCTAACACACGATCCGTTTCCTTCACTTTTAATGATTCTAAACCGGTTAAAGTCAACGGAATATCCTTTACAGCGGCGATGACGCAGATGGTTTGGGCTAAATCTGGGCAATCGGTAAAATCCCAAGCTAGGGAAGCCTGAGCTGGGATTTTGGTCAATAAATAACCGCGCCCCGTATACGTACTTTTTACACCCAATGGCTCCATAATGGCTTTAATAGCGGAGTCCCCTTGCAAGGAATCCTCTTTTAAGCCTAGTAATTCCAATGAACTATCTTCAAATGGCGACAAGGCCACCATCGAATACCAATAGCTGGCTCCGGACCAATCTGACTCTACGGCAAAAGGTTGTAATGTATATTTTTGGGCAGGAATCTCGATGCTTCCTTTGGACCAATCCGCTGTAGCCTGAATACCAAAATGCTTCATTTGAGCCAAGGTCATCTCGATGTAAGGTTTCGAACCAAGTGCCCCGGTGATTTGTAATTTTAAACCAGCTGGCAGCAAAGGAGCTACCATCAAAATAGCTGAAATAAACTGAGAACTGACATCCCCACGAATGGAAATTTCTCGATTCCCTTGGAACGAGAAACCATTCAATTGCATCGGAGGATAGCCTTCTTTGTTCAAATACGTAATATCAGCACCTAAGGTACGCAAGGCATCCACTAAAATACCGATCGGGCGCTCGCACATGCGCGGCGTACCTGTCATCTTTTTAATCGCTCCTGTAACCGCATAATAAGCAGTCAAAAAACGCATGGTCGTTCCTGCATCTAACACGTCCGCCTCTGGACCGCTTTCAGACAACAAGCGAATCATCGTTTGCGTATCACGCGCTTCAGCTAAATTAGACAGATTGTCAATCGATCCATTCGCCAAGGCATTAATCACTAAAGCCCGATTGCTCTCTGATTTAGAGGCTGGCAAAGGGATAATTTCTGAAAAAGACGACGAACGAGGAAATAAAGTAATTTGACTCAAAACAGGTTTGCGATTAACGCAATTTTAAAGTGACTAATGATAAAACGGCTAAGATGATTCCCACGATTAAGAAACGAATAACGATCTTCGATTCGTGGTAATTTTTCTTTTGGAAATGGTGGTGCAATGGCGACATTAAAAAGACGCGACGCCCCTCTCCATACTTACGTTTCGTATATTTAAAATAGGCCACCTGAATGATGACCGATAAATTTTCGATTAAGAAGATTCCACACAAAACCGGAATCAACATTTCCTTGCGGATTACAATCGCTAAGGTAGCAATCACTCCCCCCAGCATTAAACTTCCCGTATCACCCATGAATACCTGGGCAGGATAGGCGTTATACCATAGGAAACCGACACAAGCTCCCACGAAGGCCGCGCAAAAAACGGCGAGCTCTCCAGAATTGGGGATAAACATAACATTCAAATACTGTGAAATAACTTTATTTCCTGACACATAGGCTAAGATGGCCAAAGCGATACCAATAATCACGGATGTTCCGGCTGCCAATCCATCAATCCCATCCGTGATATTTGCGCCATTCGAAACCGCCGTAATGATGAAAATCACCACTAAAACATAGACAATCCATACGTATTCGTCCGGAATGAAACTAGGTAGCAACATATTGTAATCGAACTGGTTATCCTTCATAAAAGGCACAGTCGTCAATAACGATTTGTGGTCTACGAAGGTCCCATCAGCCGCAAATTCTCGCACCTTGATATGCTGATTAAAGTACATGGTTAGACCCACGATGATGCCTAGGCCTATTTGGCCTACGACCTTAAATTTACCTGATAAACCTTCTTTGTTCTTCTTAAATACCTTGATATAATCATCGGCAAAACCCACAGCGCCTAACCAAATCGCAGAGGTCACTAAAAGCACAATATAAACGTTCGTCACCTTCGAAAAAAGAAGGGTTGGGATCAATAAAGACAATAAAATAATGAAGCCTCCCATCGTAGGAGTGCCTTTTTTAGCCATTTGGCCTTCTAAACCTAAATCCCGAATTTCCTCCCCAATTTGCAAACGTTGCAAACGGTAAATCACCGATTTACCCCAAATCGCTGCAATACCCAAAGACGTAATGATGGCCGCAAATGCACGGAAAGTGATGTATTGAAAAACACCGGCGCCCGGAATATTCAAGGTCTTGTCTAGGTATTCGAAGAGGTAATAAAGCATCTAAATGGGTTTTAATTTATAAAATTGCAAAAAATCGAGGGGAATTCAAACTTAGCTAAACGCCTCTCCCAGGACTAGTTTATCGTCAAAGTCGTATTTCACGCCTTGAATATCTTGGTAATTTTCGTGGCCTTTGCCTGCCACTAAAATAATGTCACCTGAAGCAGCTAATTCTCGAACGGCATAAAAAATCCCTTCCTTTCGGTCTGATACGCGGTGCACCTTTGACTTTAAGGCAGCCGGCACACCCGCTTCCATCTGATCTAAAATCAATTCTGGATCTTCCTTCCGCGGATTGTCTGAAGTCAACACAACAGAATCACTGTATTTAGCCGCTAATTCCGCCATAATCGGACGCTTCCCTGAATCGCGATTCCCACCACAACCCACCACCGTAATAATACGCTGTGATTTATCTCGAATCGCCTGAATCGTCTTCAGCACATTTTCCAAAGCATCCGGCGTGTGGGCATAATCCACAATCCCCATTTTGTTCTGAGATCCAGCCAATTGCTCAAATCGACCAGGAGCCGTTTTTAAGGCCGAAATCTGCACTAATACTTCGTGTGACTCTTCTCCAAGCAACAAAGCGGCTCCGTAGATTCCCAATAAATTATAAGCATTAAAAGTCCCGATTAATTGGGCATGTACTTGCTGGTGATCGATCTCTAATTGCAATCCGCCTACGCCGTTGCTGATAATCTTCGCTTTAAAATCTGCCGCGTTCAATAAACCAAAACCATATTTCTTTGCCGCTGTATTTTGCAACATCACCATTCCGCGCTTGTCATCTACGTTTGTTAACGCGAAAGCAGTGGCGGGGAGGGCATCGAAGAAACCTTTTTTGGCCTTAATGTATTCGTCAAAGGTTTCATGAAAGTCCAGGTGATCGCGTGTGATATTGGAAAAAATACCACCACTAAATTGCACCGCATGAATCCGCTTTTGTACCACCGCGTGCGAACTCACCTCCATGAAGGCATGGCTACAGCCCGCTGTAACCATATCCGCTAACAAAGCATTCAAGCTCAGCGCGTCTGGGGTCGTATGCGTCGATGGAATAATTTTATCTTCAATCTTATTCACCACCGTCGAAATCAATCCGCAGCGATGACCTAAGCGCTTGAACAATTCAAAAAGTAAAGTAACGGTCGTCGTTTTTCCATTCGTCCCTGTGATCCCTACTAGTTTCAATTTCTTAGAAGGATGTCCATAGAATTCCGCTGCAGCCTCCGCTAAGGCTTGATTCGAATCAGATACCTGCACACAAGTTACATCGGCTGGAAGCTCTAGCGGGGCCTTTTCCACCACCCAAAGTTTACAACCTTGCTCGTACACTTGAGGCAAAAACGAATGCCCATCCACTTGTGTACCCGGAATGGCAAAAAAGACAGAACCGGCTTTGGCCTGACGCGAGTCAAAGCACAAATGTTGAATTTCAATTCCTGGAAATAACGTGATTTGCGCCATCTTAATGCAGTTGAATAAAGACTAAACTATTTTTCGCGGCAGCTGTACCAGCTGGGATGGATTGATTTGTCACCGTCCCAAACCCATTCGCCCGCACCTTTAATCCTTTGTTTTCTAAAGCAAACAAGGCATCGCGCAAATTCATGCCTACCACATTAGGTACCGTTTTAGGGGTCATGGTGATGGCTTGATTTCGTACGGTCTTCTTCTCTAAATTAAAGTTCAACCATTGGCCGTTTTCTTCCACTTTAGGCAAACCTAAATGCGAGAATAGAATATTTTGGTCTGCTGGATGAAGCGTGCTAGATAACTTATTCTTGTTCAAAGAGTCTGGCAAATAACCACGCAAGGTTTGCTGCAATTTCATATCGCGCAAATAAATTCGATCCGCAATTTCCTTGAAAACGGGGGCTGTTACTTGACGAGCGTACGTTCCTTCCGAATTACCCTTCGGTTCATCTACTGCGATAATGATCGAGTATTTGGGATTCTTAACAGGGAAATAACCCGCAAATGTCGTGTAGTAATTTCCCTTACGATAGCCCTTAGCGCCGGTTACCGTACGTTGAGCAGTACCCGTTTTACCGGCAATACCATAGACAGAACCTTTGATGTTATTCGCAGTTCCTTTGGTCACCACGCCCTCCAGCATGATTTGTAATTTTTTCAACGTTTCAGGAGAACATAATGGCTTCGAATCACGCACCTGTGATGCCATGTAATCCGTCACCACTTCATCCCCACGCGTAGCCTTGCTGACAATTATGGGTTGAATCCAGTACCCATTATTCGCAATCGCATTATAGAAAGCTAAAATCTGCAATGGCGTATACTGTGTCGAATAACCCACAGAAGACCACAATAACTGCAAACCATCCCATTTAGAAGGCACAGGAAAAACGGGTTTTCTACTCGGTTTCAATTGAAAATCAAGCGATTCAATTAAATGGTATTTCTTCAGGTAATTATAAAACTTCTCGTTGTTCGTTGTCCCAAAAGCCTCTTGAACCAGCTTCATCGTCCCCACATTAGACGAACTTTCAATCACTTGCTCTAAAGAAATCGTTCCGAGTGGATGAGAATCAGACATTACACCGTTATACAATCGAAATTTACCATCCCCCGTATTCACCATCTTCGTCAACGGATAGTTTTTCTCTTCCAATACGGCCATTATGGATGGCAACTTGAAAACAGAACCCGGATCACGCGCCTCAAGTAAGGCATAATTATAGGTTTCAGAATAGCCAGTGGGCGAAAGCGGATTAGCCGCAATATTCGACAAGGCCTTAATCTTACCGGTCGAAACCTCCATCACAATGGCTACCGCGTAATTACCTTTAAATTTCTTCATCCCATTTAGTAGGGCAGATTCCACAATCTCTTGGATATTGATGTCCAAAGTTGAGTGCAAATCCACACCCGCTACCGGCAACTTAGGCTCATCGCCGGGCTCTGGACGCCAGGTATTATTATCCATTTTCTCGTACATCCCCTCACCAAACTCTCCGCGCAATTCCTTGTCAAAGCTATTCTCAATCCCCACACGCCCCTTATCTCGCAGATCCTTCAAATACCCCACGGTACGATAGGCCATTTGGCCAAAGGGTGCGTAGCGCACATTAATCTTATCAAAAACAACGCCTGATTTATTGGAATTTTTCGCTTCTTTAAACAACGGAAAACTCAACACTTTTTTCTTCTCTTGGAAATCTAACAATCGATTGTTCAACAACAAATAGGTCCGACCACTGCGTCTAGCTGCCGCAATCTTCTCTTTGTATTCATCCGCTGTGCGATCCTTAAAGAAATTCGCCAAAGCCGCTGCTAAGCCATCAATATGCTGTTTATAGAATTCATCTGCCTTCGCATTCCCCGTCAAAACAGATGGATCCATCCCTAAGCGGTATTTAGGCAAAGTGGTCGACAACAAACTTCCATCATCCGAATAGATATTACCACGCGTAGCTTCTATCTTCCGCTTTTTCACATAAGTCGCCATGGCTTCTGAGCGAAACTTGGGCCCTTTTAGTACGACCACTTTGTACAAACTAAACAGTAGGTACAAGAAGACAGCCAAAATGATGATAAAAAACGTGTAGAAACGTCTCGTAATTAAGCCCCGAATATTAGGTCTTTTCTCCTTCGCCATTATTGCTCTTTATTGACTTGAATGATGATTTTAGTGGGAGGAAGCGTACTCACCCCGATTTGATAACGCTTTAGTGTCTCTTCCAAATTCGTTTGTTTACTCACCTTCATATACTCCGCTTTTTGCGTGGTATAATCAGCACGATCCTCCTCTAAAGCACTTTTTTCTTTCTGAATTTGGTGCAATTTACCATCAGCTAGCATCGAATAATAGATATTGATGAGGGTCAAAAAAGCAACGAAGGCGATTCTTTTCACCCACATGACCGGAAGTTCCCCTCCTGTGAAATTATCGATATTGAAAATGGAATCAAAAATCCCTTCCTTCTTAGGAGAGGAGATTCGCTTAGGCCCTGCTTCTTTAGGTTCGATGGGTGTTGCCATGTTATAATTTAGACGCTATTCTTAATTTTGCACTTCGAGAGCGCGGGTTCAATTTCAATTCTTCTTCAGAGGCCGTGATCGGCTTGCGAATCACCGACTCAAACGGTCGATGCACCACCCCAAATAAATCTTTATCTTCTTTCCCCTGTACATTCCCCGCTTTGATAAAATTCTTTACCAAGCGATCCTCTAACGAATGGAAAGACATAATGACAAGCCTACCTTCTGGCTTCAAAACCGCTGGTGCTTGAGCTAAAAATTCTTCAATCACCGCTAGCTCCTGATTCACCTCTATGCGAATCGCCTGAAAGACTTGTGCGAAGTATTTAAACTCCCGGTGTTTAGGAGCTAATTTATTCAAAATTTCTTTGAATTCTTGCGTCGTTTCAAGAGCTTTTCTGGTACGGGCCTGAATGATTGCTTGGGCCAAAGTCCGCGCATTCTTCACCTCCCCATACATCCCTAAAATGCGCTGCAATTCATCTGCCGAATAGCTGTTCAATAACTCAGCGGCCGTCATCGAGGCAGAAGGTCCCATCCGCATATCCAAAGGACCATCAAAGCGAATCGAGAAACCTCGTTCCGGCGCATCTAGCTGAAAGGAAGATACTCCGAAATCCGCCAAAATTCCATCCACCTGCTTCACGCGATGTAAACGCAAATACTTCTCTAAGTGACGAAAATTAGCCGTAATCAGCGTTAAACGCTCATCATCAATTTTCTCTGCTTGCTCCCAAGCATCTGGATCCTGATCAAAGGAAAACAACCGGCCTTTTGGACCGAGTTTAGCTAAAATGGCCTTCGAATGCCCACCCCCACCAAAGGTCACATCCACGTACGTGCCAGCTGGATCAATGTGCAAACCATCGATGCATTCGTGCAACATGACGGAGGTATGGTAGGTGTTTTCTGGCATAATTTTGGATGAAAACAAAAATACAAATTATCCCTCGGCTATGCCATCAATTCACGAATTTGTATATGATTTTTTTGTGACAAGTTTCGAACCCGTATCTTTGTTCAAACGCCTACGGGATTCAACGATGAAAAAGACCTTATTTGCTCTCCTTTTTGCTCCTTTATTGAGCTTAGCCCAAGCACCCGTTACGGGACTTTGGCGGGCTTCTCTTGCTACACATGGCGGTGAATTACCCATTCAATTTGAGATTAACCCTGGTTCAAAATCAGCAAATTTAGATATCAAACTGGTAAATGGTGCGGAGAAATCCACGTTAGGAGAATCCTATTTTAGAGCGGATTCATTAGTTGTCCCATTCGACCTATACGAAGCTGAGCTCGTTTTTCTAGTGACAAAAGCCACTGAAATGAAAGGCTATTTCGTCAAGAAAAGAAATGGAAAAACCGCCTATCGCTTACCCGTTTCAGCACTTGCAGGCCCTGCAGATAGATTTCTTAACCTACAACCTGCTACCGTAAACGTGAGCGGAAAGTGGATGGCTGACTTCTTTAGTGATGCCACTAACCACAGTCCTGGTGTGGGTGTTTTCGAACAAAAAGGCAACAAAGTGACCGGCACCTTTTTACGCACATCTGGTGACTACCGCTTTTTGCAAGGCAACGTGAGCGGGGATAGTTTGTTTCTAAGTTACTTTGATGGCAGCGGCGTAAACATGTTACGCGCGAAAGTGAAGGGCACGCAATTGACGGGAAGATTTACTTCGGGTTTAAGCGGAGTTAGAACCGTTGAAGCCAAATTTGATCCTGCAGCCGCCTTGCCAGATTTAAAGAAGCTAAGCTTTCTAAAACCAGGATTCGATCGCATCAATTTTACTCTTCCTACTACCTCAGGCGAACAAATTAGCCTACAAGATGATCGCTATAAAAACAAAGTTATCGTGATTGAATTAATGGGATCTTGGTGCCCGAACTGCCTGGACGAATCTCGTTATTTAGCTCCCTTCTATACAAAATACAAAGACAAAGGCGTGGAAGTGATCGGCATTGCCTTTGAGAATTCAGCCGACATCACAGTATCAGGGCCTAAGATTAATAATTTCCAAAAGAAAATCGGCATCAGCTATCCCCTGCTTTTTGCAGGTACGGCAGAGGACAAAACGATCGAGAAAGTATTACCTATGCTGAGTAAAATGAACGGCTATCCAACTACGTTCATTATCGACAAAAAAGGGATTGTGAGAGAAATCCATACTGGATTCTCTGGCCCAGGTACGGGGAAATATTATGCAGACTGGATCTCCGATTTTGAACACACGATTCAGAGCCTTTTAGCCGAAAAATAATGAGAATCATCGCCCTTATTTGCCTACTTACTTTTTCTGTGCAGGCAGAGAAACCGTCTTTTAAAAAGTGGAAGATGCCTTTAGCTTTAGGTATTGCCAGTGGATTAACGTACAATCCATTTGCCAAGCAAATTCAAACGAAAATTGTGGCCCAGGGTCATGTCACTCCGCTGGATAACTATATTCAATACGGACCTGCAGCGATGTATGTGGGCTTGAATATCGCTGAATTCAAGAGCAAAGAGGAGGCTTTCGATCAGGCTGGAGTTTTTCTTCTAGGCACTGGAATCTATGTAGCGACTACACAGGGATTAAAAGCAGCGATCACAGAGGCTAGACCAGACGGAACGGAAAAAACGTTCTCTTCTGGTCATACAGCCACGGCCTTTTTCGGAGCGACCGTTTTAGCGCATGAATACCGCGATTCCCATCCCGAGTTCGTGATAGCAGGTTATGCGTTAGCTACCGCTACAGGTGCGCTACGAATCGCAAATAACAAACATTGGGTAACGGATGTGTTAATGGGTTCGGCGATAGGTATCGCTTCGGCAGAATTAGCCTATCTTTTATATCCTAAAGTGCGTCATCAGTGGCAAAAACTGAATCGTTTTACCTTGACTCCTCAAGTGGCCCCAGCGTATTACGGCGCGAGTATGTCGATTGGATTTTAGTGCAATAACAAATACAAACCGGCGCCAGCGAAATAACCCAGCAAGGCAAGAAAGCCTATTTTTTTCAGGTACCAGCCGAATTCAATCTTCTCCATTCCCATCACGGCCACTCCAGCTGCAGATCCAATAATCAGGATACTGCCACCTGTTCCAGCACAGAAAGCGAGGTATTCCCACATCTCGTGATCCATGGGAAAATCAGTTAGCGAATACATTCCCATCGTTGCGGCCACTAAAGGCACATTATCTACGACAGCAGAAGCCAAACCAATGATGGTGACGATTAAGTTTTGATTACCTAATGCGTGCGCTAATTGATCTGAGAGCGCGTGCAAGTAACCAAAAGACTCTAAACCGCCAATTGCTAATAGAATTCCTAGGAAAAAGAGAATACTGGAAGTATCGATTTTGGTCAAGGCATAGCCCACACTTAAATGTTTCTTCGCCTCCTCATCTTTCTCAGAATGCAAGATTTCGGATAAAATCCATACCAAACCTAGGGCCAATAAAATCCCCATATAAGGCGGCAAGTGTGTCAAGGTTTTGAAAATAGGAACGCCTATCAAAGAACCGGCGCCAGCAAAAAGCATGATCTTTCCATCGCGTTCTTCAGTCGAACTTAAGGCAACTGAAGCGGCTGCCTGACCAATGGCTTGGTTTTTCAAGACATAAGAAGCAACAATCAAAGGCACAAGTAAAGCTACTAAAGAAGGCAACAATAAACTTTGAATAATACCGGTAGCCGAAATTTGACCTCCTATCCAAAGCATCGTCGTCGTTACGTCTCCAATGGGTGACCAAGCACCGCCTGCATTCGCGGCAATGACCACGATTCCCACAAAATACTTCCGGGTTTCCTTATGGCTGATCAACTTCCGAAGCAAGGTGACCATCACAATCGAGGTGGTCAAATTGTCTAAAACCGCAGACATGAAAAAGGTGATTAAACCCACTATCCATAGCAGTTTAATCACCTTATCTGTTTTAATCAATCGAGAGACGAAGTAAAAACCCTGGTGGGCATCCACTAATTCCACTAGCGTCATCGCTCCTAACAAGAAGAATAAAATCTCCGAAGTAGACGCTAAGTGATGACCTAATTCGGAGGCATCTCCTGTAGAAATCGCATAAATTGTCCAAACAAGTACACCCGTAACTAAGGCTGTAGCCGTTTTATTAATCTTTAAGGGATGCTCTAAGGTAATGGCTAAATACCCTAGAATAAAGACAATAATGGACGCGATTCCCATCTTATTTCAATTTAGCCACGGCCGCTTTGATGCGATCGCAAGCTTCTACTAATTGCTCGTCTGCTGCCGCTGTTGAAATACGCATACAATCCGGTGCTCCGAAACCAGAACCAGCCACTGTAGCGACAAAAGCATCCGCTAATAACCAAGAACAGAAATCATCTGAATCTTTGATCATCGTAGTACCATCTGTTTTACCGAAATAATACGAAATATCTGGGAACGCATAGAATGCACCATCTGGCATATTTACCTTGAAACCTGGGATATCACGTAATTTTTCTACCACTAACTTGCGACGGCGATCGTAGGCCGCTTTCATTTCGTAAGCGTGATCTAAGCTACCATTGAAGGCTGCGACTGCCGCTTTTTGAGCGATCGAGTTCGTACCTGAAGTCACTTGACCTTGTAATTTTTCGATTCCATCTGCGATCCATTTAGCCGCAGCGATAAATCCAATTCTCCAACCTGTCATCGCGTGACCTTTTGCCACCCCATTCACCGTGATCACACGTTCTTTGATTTCTGGAATAGATCCGATCGAGAAGTGACCACCTTGTGTGAAGTTGATGTATTCGTAGATTTCATCCGCTAGGACAAAGATATTTTCGTGACGTGCTACCACATTTGCGATATCACGTAATTCTGATTCTGTGTAAACCGATCCTGTAGGATTGTTAGGGGATGCGAACATCACCATTTTCGTTTTAGGCGTGATTGCAGCTTCGAATTGCTCTGGAGTCACTTTGAAGTTATTATCAAAAGCACCTTGAACAATTACTGAAGTTCCTTCGGCTAATTTCACCATCTCCGAGTAAGAAACCCAATAAGGAGAGAAGATGATCACTTCGTCGCCTGGGTTAATTAGGGCTGCAATCGCGTTTGCTAAGGAGTGTTTTGCCCCCGTGCTTACCACGATATTTTCTGAACCCCATTCTAAGTTATTATCACGCTTTAATTTATTCGCAATCGCCATACGCAAGTCTGGATAACCTGCCACTGGAGAATAACCGTGAAAACCATCATCAATCGCCTTTTTTGCTGCCTCACAGATGTGAGCAGGTGTTTTAAAATCCGGCTCCCCTACAGAAAGACTGATTACTTTGTGACCTTGAGCTGCTAATTCGCGCGCTTTTTTCGTCATCCCTAACGTAGAGGATTCTTCTAATGCTTGAATTCTTTGGGCTAATTGTGCTTGTGACATGGTATCTAGAAACGAATATTTGTATATAAAATCGACTGCAAAATTACTTTTTTGCAGACGGATAAGCTAATAAAATGTGTAAAAATTAGGCTGTAATACCTTGTGCCAAAACCGCATAGGCCCCTTTCTCGATCTTCATCAATTCTTCGTGCGTACCACGTTCGATGATTTCGCCTTGTTGTACGACTAAAATTTGGTCAGCGTGTTGAATCGTAGACAAACGGTGAGCAATAACTAGAACCGTGCGATTCTCCATTAAATGGCTCAAAGCCTCTTGTACTAACTTTTCGGATTCGTTATCTAACGCACTTGTGGCCTCGTCTAGAATCAAAATGGGTGGATTTTTGAGAACGGCGCGGGCGATGGAGATGCGTTGTCTTTGGCCCCCTGATAATTTAGAACCCCTATCCCCGATCACCGTTTCGTAACCTTCCGGATTCGCCGAAATAAAATCATGTGCATTCGCAATCTTGGCGGCAGCTTGCACCTCTGCTAATGTGGCTTCCGTCCCAAAAGCGATATTATTGAATATCGTATCATTAAACAAGACCGATTCCTGAGTTACAATACCCATCAAGCCTCTTAAGTCATCCAAAGGAATGTTTTTCAAAGGGATTCCATCCAAGGTAATCATACCCGACGATGGATCGTAAAAACGCGGCAATAAATCCGCTAGCGTAGACTTCCCGCCACCGGAGGCGCCTACTAGGGCAATCGTCTTTCCTTTAGGAATATCGAAACTCACTTCTTTCAACACAGAGCGCCCCTTCACATATTCGAAACCGACTTTCTGGAAGCTGATTTTATCTGTAAATTCTTCCACTTTCGTAATCGGCTCCTCCGCTACGATGTCTGATTCCGTATCCAATATTTCAATAATGCGATCTGCCGAAGCGACCCCACGCTGAATGCCACTGAACGCATCCGCAATGGCTTTGGCCGGACGCATCACCTGCGAAAAAGTCGCAATAAACGCGATAAACGTCGAAGCCGATAATTCTCCTTCTCCACTAATGACTAAACTACCGCCGTATAATAAAATACCTGTAACGACTAAAACGCCTAAACTCTCCGAAGTAGGGGAAGTTAACTCTTGGCGGAATACCATCTTCAACAAGGAATTTCGGTAGCGATCGTTTCCGGCTTGGAAACGCGCATCCATCATTTTCTCAGCCCGAAAGGCTTTCACCACTCGCATGGCCCCAAAGGTCTCATCCAACAAACTGATAATTCCACTCAAATGCTGTTGCACTTCTCCGGCTGCGCGGCGTAAACGTCTCGTAATCGTCGCAATAACCGAACCCGAAAGCGGCAAGATGATCAACGAAAACAAAGTCAGCTTCACTGACATACTCGCCAGGAAAACGAAGAATAAAACTAGCGTAAAAACCTCTTTAAAGGTCGCCGTAAAGGCACGACCGATACTATTTTCGACTTCCTGCACGTCCGTGGTTAAACGGGACATCAGGTTGCCCTTTTTCTGCTCTGTGAAATAACTAAGGTCTAGGCGAATCGCCCGTTCAAAAACCGCTTGACGCAAGGAAGCAATGGTGTCTGCTTCGACTGTTTTGAGGACTCTTTGGGAAAAATACCGAAAGAAATTCGACAAAATCACCGAAACCATAATCGCCCCACAGGCATATTTCAGCGCTCCAATCCGTCCAAAATCCTCCAAAGCACCATAGAAATAGTGGTTAAACAAGAACGAGAAATAAGAGGGAGTTAACGAAAAAGCGGGTAAAACGCGGTAAATCTGAATATTCTCCGGAGCCGATTGATTGAACAAGACGTTCAACAAAGGAATCAGCAAAGTAAAATTAAGAATGCCGAACAAACTCGCTAGCAAGGAAAAACCGAAGTATGGAAATACATACTTGCGGATCGAAACGGCGTAGCTTAATAAGCGAAAATATGTTTTCAATGCGGCTTTTTATCGAAATTTTGGTCAAATTACGACAATTTTCAGAAACAATATCCGAATGTCGCCCTTAATTTCCATTGTGATGGCCACCTACAACGGGGAGAAATACCTCCGAGAACAAGTGGACAGCTTGTTGGCTCAAAGCTATCCATCCTTGGAATTTGTATTTGTGGACGACGCTTCTTCTGATTCATCACTTGCGATTTTGCGGAAATATGCCCTTACTGATTCTCGCATTCATATAGTCGCAAACACTGTCAATCAAGGCTTATTATCCACTTTCGAAACCGGAATCAAGGCAGCAAAAGGCGAAATGATGGCGCTAGCGGACCAGGATGATGTGTGGATGTTGGATAAAATCAGCTTGTTAGCAGGTGCCATTGGTTCGCATTCTATGATCTATGCAGACTCTGCTTTGACCAATGCGGCCGGTACTGTCACTGGAAAATTCTCCGATCGGAATCATTTATGTGATTATCCGACTGCGCTGCACTATGTTTTTGGGACCAAAGCCATGGGGCACGCGATGCTCTTCAAGCGCGAAATTATCGACATCGCCTTACCTTTCCCAGATTATGTGGGACACGATTATATCCTGGGTTTTGCCGCAGCAGCCCTGAACGGCGTTGCCTATTTCCCTACGACCTTAGTGAATTACCGCCAACACAGCAGTAACACGATGGGGGCGGATTTGAGTAAAGGAAAGAAAAATTATAACACGAGAGAGGAGCGAAATGCTCGGATTGTGAAGCGACTTAATTTACTCGCAGATCGTTGTCCTGCCAGCGATGAACGGGAAATTTTGCAGGCATTAGCTCAGGATTTTGCGTCAACTGACATCGCAGCACGTATACGTAGATTTCTCACCGTCGCTACACACCACCGAGCGATGTTAGCCTACAAAGGAAAATCGGCGTTAGGCAGTTTACTTTACAGCTTCAAACTTCTATTTTCTATTTTCTAAACGGAAGACTTAATCGGTAGTACAGATTCTTCAAATGCACCGTTAACGGAATCGGGCGTTGCACTAAAGGCCCATCGAACGTATCCCCGCGTCTCAGGTAGTATTTTGACAAGGTAGACGAGGTCATCCCCCATTTGCGAATAAACTGGTAATATCCTTTGTTTTGTTTCACGCGTTTCACAGAAATCGATCCAAAATGGTAGATTCTACTCCGCGAAATCCCCTTGAACAAGCGAACACCCGCCTGCCAGCATTTCATAGAGAAATCGGGATCTGAATACATTCCCGGCGTAAATTCATTCGAATAGCCTCCCACTTTATCCCAAAGCGACCGGTGCACCACATTAGGTGGCCAAGTCGCTCCTTGCCAATCTGCAAAAGGTAAAGAATCATAGGTTGCTAGTAATCTCGCTTCCTCGAAAGTGACTATCGAACGGCCAAAATCGGCCTGAATGGAACAAGCACTTTGGGCTTTAGGCTCGATGGCCGTGGCCGATAAAAAGAATTCCGTGTGACCGATGAGTTCAATTTCCTCTTTCAGAATACCATCCCAATTAGGCAGCACGTACATATCGTCATTCAAATACAAGAAATAATCCGCGCGAGCCAGTTTGACCATCGCGTTCATCGCGTAGCAAACGCCCACATTGATCGGGCTGTAGGAAAAAGCGATATCCTTTTGTGATTCGACCCATTCTTTCGAGCCGTCATTCGCCTCATTTAAATGCAGGATGATTTCAAAAGAGGTCGTAGAATGTTTTCGGATGGCCGCGATGCATAATTGCAAGTAGGCTAAATTATTCCAGCTCGGAATGAGGATAGAAAAATAGGGATTTGCAGGCACCTGGGATGCCGGGAAAAATTGAATCGACTCTTCCATTATAGCATGCGGTAGTTTTTGTATTCACCCACGCGGTACCCCGTGAGGTCTTCAATCTTCTGCAAAATCTTACGGCGGAAAGTCATTTTCTTTTCTAATTCGACCGGATCAAAATAGAATGGCCAGTTCGATCGTGCCACGCGGTCTGCCATCACGGCTGGATGCGTGCCTTCAAATCGGAACAAACGTTCCGCATTACCGTAATCAAATTGGTAATCTGCCGGCACATTTTCGGCTAACCAAGCGTCATCGTGGTAGAATTGCGTAAAGTTACGCACCTTATTATTTAAGCCTTCGGGCGGTTTTACCCAGCCATAATGGTTAATATGAGCTGGAATTAATTTCACTTTCAGTTTCTTGCCGTCTTTTCTAAAACCCTGTGCATCCTTATACGAATGAATACCTGGATGCATTTTTACGACCCGAATTTCTCTTCTATACCAACGCCGTGACACCGCCACATGCTGGTAAGATCCGTAAAAATGTCTGTAATGAAAGAGTAAACCTTCTACGTTTGAATCAGCCAAATTCGCCTCCATCGCCGCTTTCACGACAGGCAAATCAGCTTCATGCACGCATTCGTCACCCTGGATATAGAAAGCCCAATCGATATCTTTGGAAATGGCCTGAAGCGCTTTATCTGTTTCTAAGGCAAATGTGGCGCCGCCTTCTCGTTTAGCATCATCCCAAACCGTCTCCACGATTTTGATTTTATCCGACGGAATCGATTGAATTAAGGCCAAAGTCTCATCTTCCGACGCCCCTACCGCCACCACAAACTCGTCGCAGATGGGTAAAATCGACGTGATGGCTTCTACGATGGCATAATCGTTCTTCACCGCATTCCGTATAAAGGTAAATCCGGCTATTTTCATCGATCGTATTTCACTTGAATACCGTGGTATTTCGTTTGTTCCACGTAATCTTTCCGCAATGGATGTCCCTCCCAGTCTTCTGGAAGCAATATTCTGCGTAAATCAGGATGACCTGTAAATTCAATACCAAAGAAATCGAACGCCTCTCTCTCGTGCCAATCCGCCGTTCTCCAGACAGAAGATACAGAAGAAACCACGGGTGCCGAGCGTTCTAAAATTACCCGCAAATGCAAGGTGATATGATTCGGGATGGAATAAAGCGTGTAAACAACTTCCATTTTATCCGCTTCTGGCCCTTGATCGATAGCCGTGATGCAGGAAAGGGAATCAAAGTAGGTAGCTGGGTTTTTCCAGAGAAAATCACAAACCGGCAAAATCTGCTCCGCAGGCAAAGTCAATCGACTTAATTCCTCCTCCCAGTGGGATTCAAAACCAAATTCTGCTTGCAAGAATGCTTGAATTGCTGACAGTTCCATCCTATTTGTTTAAGGCTTCTAATATACGTTTAGGAGCTACAAGGGTCTCCTGATTGATTTTTTGTTGTAATTTAATGATGCCTCCTAAAAGTGCTTCTGGACGTGGTGGGCAACCCGGAACATAAACGTCCACGGGAATAATTTTGTCCACTCCTTTCACCACATGGTAGCCGTGTTCCCAATAAGGACCACCGCAATTCGCACAAGAACCCATGGAAATCACATACCGCGGTTCTGGCATTTGTTCGTAGAGACGACGGATGCGATCCGCCATTTTGAAAGTCACCGTTCCAGCCACAATCATCACGTCAGACTGACGCGGGGAAGGCCGAGGAAATACCCCAAAACGATCTAAATCATAGCCTGACGCAAAGGCTTGCATCATTTCGATCGCGCAACACGCTAAACCAAAGCTCATGGGCCAAAGCGAACTCGCCCTCGCCCAATTAAATAAATCTTCGACATTGCTGAGCACAAAGCCGTCGGATTCAAATTCTTGGTCTAAAAAACTCTTCATGTTTGGGGTTATTTTCGCAATCGTTCTGTAAATATACCTAAATTCACAAAATTTTTCGTGCATGTCACTCGTACCTTTTTTCGATACTGATTTAGCCAAACTTCGTGGGATGACCCCTGCGAAGCTTACGTTGCTACAGACCGAACTAGGGATGTTTACCTACGGTGACTTGATTCAATATTTTCCGTTCCGCTACGAGGACCGTACGGTGGTTCATCCCATCGCCTCCATCACGGACGAAATGGATCATGCACAGTTCGTAGGAAGAATCCGCTTCAAAGAAAAAATAGGGGCTGGACACCGGCAGCGCATTGTTGCACAGGTCTGTGATGCAACCGGCTGCATTGAAATTGTCTGGTTTCAGGGAGTGAAATGGCTCGAAAAGTCTTTGAATACCGGCGTAGACTACCTGTTTTATGGCAAGCCCACCAGCTTCAATGGCACGATTCAGATGACCCACCCAGAGATGGAGGTCTACAAAGGGGAGCAAGCATCGGGCAAGTATTTCCAACCCGTATATCCTTTGACGGAGAAATTGCGCAAGAAATACATCGATAGCAAGGCGATCGCCACCTTACAAAAAAACCTATTAGAAATTGCGTTTCCTTACATCAGAGAGACTTTGCCGGGGGATGTTACCGCTCAGTTTAAGTTGATTTCCAAGCAGGAGGCTTTATACCATATTCATTTACCCCAAAGCGAAACGTGGCTTCACCAGGCCCGTCGCCGATTGAAATTTGAGGAATTATTTTACAATCAATTGCGCTTGATCAAGCAGAATTTGATTCGAAAAGTAGCCTTCCCGGGGCAGGTGTTTTCTTCAGCCGCCTTATTAACGACGTTCTACCAAGAGCATATGCCTTTCGAATTAACCAATGCCCAGAAGCAGGTGATTCGGGAGATATTTGCCGATATGCGGTCAGGCAAGCAAATGAATCGCTTGTTGCAAGGAGATGTGGGATCAGGTAAGACGATTGTGGCTTTTATATCGATGCTGTTAGCCATTGATAATGGGGCTCAGGCGTGTTTGATGGCGCCTACAGAGATTTTGGCAGATCAGCATTACCAAGGTTTAAAACAATTTGCGGATTTATTAGGCATCACGATCGCGAAGCTGACCGGGTCTGTTAAGAAGAAAGACCGCGTGGGCTTACATGAGGATTTGCAGTCCGGGAAATTACAGATTTTAGTGGGAACACATGCTTTATTCGAGGATTCTGTTCAATTCAAGAACCTAGGGATGTGCATCATCGATGAGCAACACCGGTTTGGAGTGGCACAACGGGCTAAGCTTTGGGACAAAAACAAAACGTTCCATCCCCACATTTTAGTCATGACGGCGACGCCGATTCCAAGGACTTTAGCGATGACGCTCTATGGAGATTTAGATATTTCGATAATTAACGAATTACCCGTGGGCCGCAAGCCCATCCAGACGACTCACCGCTACGATACGCATCGATTGCAAGTATTTGCCTTCATCCAAAGCGAGCTCAGCAAAGGCCGTCAGATCTATATCGTCTACCCCTTGATCGAAGAATCCGAAAAAATGGACTTCAAAGACTTAATGGATGGCTACGAAAGTATTTCGCGGGCGTTCCCAGAGGTACCTTTGGGAATCTTACACGGCAAAATGAAGCCAGCAGACAAAGACTTAGAGATGGCTCGCTTCGTGAAAAACGAGACCAAAATCATGGTCGCCACCACCGTGATCGAGGTAGGCGTAAACGTGCCTAATGCCTCCATTATGGTGATTGAAAGCGCAGAACGATTCGGTTTATCGCAATTACACCAATTACGCGGTCGCGTAGGCCGAGGAGCAGAACAGAGTTATTGTATTTTGATGACCGGATTCAAAATAAGCGCAGACACCAAAAAACGGATCGAAACGATGGTGAAAACCAATAATGGATTCGAAATCGCCGAAGTGGATTTGCAATTGCGTGGACCGGGTGATATTTCCGGCACTCGCCAAAGTGGCGCCATCGACCTCATGATCGCTGACCTCGCTAAAGACGGTGAAATATTAAAAGTAGCCCGAGAAACGGCTCAAAAAATCTTAGACGAAGATCCGAACCTCGAAAAATCCGAATACGCGATGATTAGAGAGCAAGTCAGAACCCAGCGCAAAGACACGACCAACTGGGCCCGCATCTCTTAATTCAAATTAGGATCGTCTGGATAAGTGGAAAGGACTCTGAAATCCCCTCCTTTGGCATGCAAAATCTTCCTCCACAAACGCTCGTGAGGTTCATCAAATACTAATTTATCATTCCCAGGATGTAGAATCCACGCATTCGAACGCACCTCGCGCTCCAGCTGCCCAGCTCCCCAACCAGAATAACCGATAAAGAATTTAATTTCATCGAATCCGATCTCCCCCGCCACCACCTTATCAATAGCGACTTCGAAACTCCCTGACCAATAAATCCCCGGACCGATCAACACGCCATCCGGAATTAAATCAGGCCTGCGGTGCACAAACTGCATAATCGTGGGATCCACCGGGCCGCCAGAAAAAAGGGGCACGTCCTCTAAGACTTTTTCGTCGACAAAGGAATCGAAGACTATTTCTTGTTTGTTATTCAACACTAAGCCAAATGAATGCGCCGTTGTATGCTCGCAAAGTAAGATCACCGAGCGATGAAAAGACGGATCCTCTAGAAAAGGTTCCGCCAGCAAAAGCATCCCTGGCTGTAAATCATCTGCGGTATAACTCATTGCATCGCGCTTTTTTCGTAATTTTAAGGAATGACTCAACACCTGTTCCTCTCTTTAGGCGGCAATCTAGGAAATACCCGGGAAATTTTCGAGGGTGCCTACCCGCTTATTGAAAAAAAAATAGGAAAAATCTCGGTTTACTCCTCCATTTACCAAACCGAAGCCTGGGGTCCCATCCCCCAAGCTGACTTCTTAAACCAAGTGTTGCTTGTAAGCACTTCTTTAAAACCCGAAGCCTGTTTAACGGAACTACTCGAAATTGAACGGCAATTTGGGAGGGAACGTAAAGAGCGCTGGGGACCTAGAACACTAGACCTAGACATACTGTTTTACGGTGATGTCATTATAGCAGCATCCGATTTAAGCATCCCGCATCCACGGATTGCGGAACGCAAGTTTATCTTGACGCCTTTGGCAGAGATAGCGCCCTTATTTGAAGATCCGACATCACGTAAATCAATGACGGCTCTATTAGCGGCTTGCGCTGACGAAAGCCAGGTTAATCGTTCTGTTTAGGGAATTTCCAGCTTTTGGAGGTAATCCGCTCGTAATACTTTTCGTACAAAGGCAGAATTTTAACGATGTCAAATTCCTGTGCCCGAGCTAGCGCATTCGCCTTCATCTGGTCGTGCAAAATAGGATCAGATAACATCTTAATGGCATTCGCCGCCATGTCTTTCACATCGCCTATTTCGCTCACATAACCCGTCACGCCGTGAATATTTACTTCTGGAATTCCCCCGGCATTGGATGAAATCACCGGCACTTCGCAAGCCATTGCCTCTAAAGCAGCTAAACCAAAACTCTCTTTTTCAGAGGTTAATAAAAACAAATCCGCTAAAGACAATGCCTCCTCAATCCCATCCATCTTTCCTAAGAAACGGACATCGCATTGTACTTCTAACTCGCGGCACAATGCTTCGATTCCGGAACGTTCAGGACCATCGCCTATCAACACTAATTTAGCTGGAATCTTCTTCCGAACTAAGGCAAAAACGCGTACTATATCTTCAATTCGCTTAACTTTTCGAAAATTAGAGGTGTGCATTAATAGCTTCTCGCCATTAGGACAAAGGGACTTTTTGAAGTGCTCGTGCGGGCGTTTTTGGAAACGATTTAAATCAATGAAGTTAGGAATTACCTCGATATGACTCAAGATCTCGAACTCCTCATAGGTATCATTTTTCAAACTCTCAGACACCGCCGTTACACCATCCGATTCATTGATGGAAAAGGTAACTACTGGCTCGAAAGACGGATCGCGACCCACAAGCGTGATATCGGTTCCGTGAAGCGTGGTAATAACTGGTACGTGAATACCTTTGTATTTTAGAATTTGCTTCGCTAAATAGGCTGCAGAAGCGTGTGGAATCGCATAATGCACGTGGATTAAATCCAACTTCTCATTTACTGTCACATCCACCATTTTACTCGCTAAAGCAGACTCATAAGGCAAGTATTCAAATAAGGGATAGGACGCCACGGAAACTTCATGGTAGAAGATATTTTCGGAAAAAATATCTAAACGAGGGGGTTGCGTGTACGTGATAAAGTGCACCTGGTGACCCGCTAAGGCCAAAGCTTTACCTAATTCGGTCGCCACCACACCACTTCCGCCATACGTCGGATAACAAACGATCCCTATTTTCATGCCTTAAATTTAACTGAAAGAATGTAAATTTGTCCTACACAACTGATAACCTTTGAAAAATCTCGTCTTATTTGCTTCTGGTTCGGGTTCTAATGCCGAAAAAATCATCGAACATTTCAAAGGATCCGATCAGGTTCGCATCACCCACATTTACTGCAATAACCCTTTAGCGGGGATTATTCAGCGGGCGGAGCGATTAGGCGTGCCATGTCGCGTTTTTGACAGAGAATCCTATAAGAACGGAACGGTGTTAAAAGAAGTTCAATCGCTCAGGACAGATTGGATTATTTTGGCGGGTTTTTTATGGTTAATCCCGGCTGATTTTGTGAAAGCTTTCCCTCAACGTATTGTGAATATTCACCCAGCTTTACTGCCTAAATTTGGCGGAAAAGGCATGTATGGCCATTTTGTACACGAAGCGGTGGTGGCTGCTGGCGAAAAAGAATCAGGGATTACGATTCATTACGTGAATGAGCATTATGATGAGGGAGCAACTATCTTCCAGAGTTCATTCCCGGTTTTACCGAGTGATACTCCAGAAGATGTCGCTAAAAAAGGCCAGGTATTAGAGCACCGGGATTTCCCTAAGGTGATCGAATCGCTTGTTTTACCAGCCACCTCCTAACACGCGGTATAAATTAATCGCGCGCATCCATTGATTTCTCGAAATTTCTAAGAGCTCTAACTCGGATCGCAAGGCGTTTTGTTGTGCTGTTAGCACTTCTAAATAGCTTGCATTCGCGGTCAAAAAGAGCGTTCCCACCGTATTGATAGCCCCTTTCGTTAAGAGCACCTCTCGTTGTTTCAGCTGCTGTTGTTTTTGTAAATAGGCCAAAGATTTTACCTGCGTATCCCACTCTAAATAGCCTTTCACCAGCGCATTTTGATACGCAATATCTTGCCATTTCCATTGGGATTCAGATCGCAACATCTCCGCCGTAATCGCCGAACGATTTAACCAAGGCATCGTAATTCCTCCTAACAACTGATACGCCATAGAGGCCGGCAATTGAAACAGATAGGCAGGCTGAAATCCCTGAACGCCTAGAATCCCTGACAGAACAATGGACGGTTTTAGCGCCAAAGAGGCACTTTCTTTCGTCTCCAACGCAGCCATCAGATTTAACTTTGCTTGTTTAATGTCTGGTCTGCGCTCTAATTGATCAATCTTCACTCGCGCAAACAAGCTACTGTCCAGTGCACATTGGAAGGGAAATTTCGACCGAAATATGGGCGCGTTCGGATTATTTAATAACAAGCGAATCTCATTCTCTAAACTCGTCATTTGCTGCAAAACACCTCCTTCTTGTGCCCGGGAATTTAACAACTGAGCCTCTAATTGTTGCACCGCGGACTCATTCACCGCGCCAGCTTCTTTCTGTACTTGGACAAGTTCGAAGGCTTTGCGTTGAATTTCAATATTGGTTTTCAAAATATCGAGTTCCTTATCAAGCGCAATTAACTGCCCATAAGCGCCCGCCACTTCTGCGACCAGCGACGTTATGAGCCATTGCTGACCAGACTCAGTGGCTAAATACCGGAGGGCGCTGGCCTTTTTTCGTTTGGCTAACTTACCCCAAATATCTAATTCCCATGCTGTCTGCACCCCTATTTGCAGATCTGGTAAATGCTCCGGTATTATCTGGTCCCGGGTAATATTGGTAGAGAATTGCGTATCGTAATTTCCCACTCCATCCATAGTGTATTTTCCAAAACGTCTCAAACTGGGCTGAACTAGCCCACTGACGGTTGGTTTACGCAGTCCTCTTTGGTAACCAAATTCTGACTTCGCCATGGCTACCTGCAAAAAGCCCTGCTTGATGTCATTACTTCGGACTAAAACCGAATCAATTAGTTGAACTAAGAGTGAGTCTCGCTTCCAACATTCCTGCACACCTGACACGGAGGATTGCTCCTTTTCAGACCGATACGTATCTAATTCAGCGCTTATCTGACGCTGCTCTCGCATGAGCCCGTTGGTGCATGATGCTAAAACCAGCCATAAACCAACGAAATATATCCTATTTTTCATTTTTAGACCATTTAGCCGAGAGTGATGCGAATACCACATATAACCCCGGAATAACTAACAAACCTCCTACTGTTCCTAAAATCATACCCCCAGCAGACGCCGTACCAATCGTCCGGTTTCCAATGGCTCCCGCACCGGAGGCAATCATCAACGGAATTAATCCAGCCACAAAGGCAAAAGAGGTCATCAAAATGGGACGCAAACGAGAGAAAGCACCCTCTTTTGCTGCCTCAATAATGGAAGCACCTTCCTTTTGTTTCGCAATCGCAAACTCCACAATCAAGATCGCGTTCTTTCCTAATAAACCGATAAGCATGACCAGCGCCACTTGCGCGTAAATGTTATTTTGTAGGCCAAATACAAACAAGAACGCATAGGTTCCCATCGCCCCCATGGGAAGGAAAAGCAAAACGGGGAAGGGCAACAGAAAGGATTCGTATTGTGCTGCCAGCAGTAAATAGACAAAAAGTAAGCAAATGGCGAAGATGAAAATGGCCTGGTTTCCAGCTAAATCCTCTTCCCGTGTCATCCCAGACCACTCCAGCGTAAAACCTCGAGGCAAACTCTTTAAGGCCTCCGCCCGAATGATGTCTAACACGGCTCCAGAAGAAAATCCAGGGGCAGGTTCGCCATTGACCATCGCTGAAGTAAACATGTTATAGCGCGTAAATTGCTCAGGTCCATACACCCGCTTCATCTTGACGAAAGAGGAATAAGGAACCATTTCTCCAGATTTATTTTTCGCATAAAACTTCAGCACATCATCTGGATGCGCGCGGTAACGCGGATCCACTTGGACCATCACTTTGTACATTTGGCCAAAGCGAATAAAGTTCGTCGCATAAAAACTACCTAGCAGCGTTTGCAAGTTATCCATGGCAGGGAGGACATTCACTCCTTTTTGGGCGGCAGCCTCCTGATCCACTTCTAACATATATTGGGGGAAGCTAGGGTCGAAACTAGAAAAGGTATTTTGAATCGCTGGGGTCTCGTTGAGCTTTTTGGCAAAATCATTCGAAACCGCAGCCAACTTTTGAAGATCTCCAGAACCACTTCGATCCTGAATTCTAAATTCAAAACCAGAGGCATTTCCAAAACCAGGAACGGCCGGCGGAGGGAAAAACTGAATACTCGCGTCCTTAATTCCACTTGTTTTCGACCGAATAATCTCCGTTAATTCATCTACCGTCTCCTTTCGCTCCTCCCATGGTTTCAAGGTAATAATACCCGTGCCATAGGAGGCTCCAGAACCATCCGTCAATAAACTAAACCCTGCTAAGGTGGAAAAGGACTCAATGGCATCCACCCCTTTAATGGATTTAAATACCTGATCCATCACCCCTTCCGTCCGCTCTAAGGTAGCCCCTGCCGGAGTAGTTGCATTCACATAAAGCGTTCCTTGGTCTTCAGAAGGAATAAATCCACTAGGTACAATCCCGGACAAAACCACCGTTCCTACAACAGAACCGAGTAAAATCAGCCACATCAGCAATCGCTTGCTGATCAAAGCCCCTACCCATACGAGGTATTTTTGAGCGATTTGATCGTAACGCTGATTAAAGGCATGGAAGAATTTTCCAAGCACGTTATTTTGATTGTGCTCTGGCTTTTTCAACAATAACACACAAAGTGCGGGAGTCAAAGTCAAGGCCGTTAAGCCCGATAAGGCAATTGATATCGCCATCGTGACTGAAAACTGCCGGAAGAAAACACCAATCGGACCAGAAAGAAAGGCTACCGGCACAAACACCGCACCCATCACGAGCGTTATCGCTAAAATTGCGCCTGAAATCTCCTGCATCGCCTCTTGCGTGGCGGCGAGAACGGGCATGTCTTTTTCCTCCATTTTGGCATGGACCGCTTCCACCACGACAATGGCATTATCCACCACAATACCGATGGCTAAAACTAAAGAGAACAAGGTCAACAGGTTAATGGAGAACCCGAAAGCTAACATGAACGTGAACGTTCCTACTAAAGAAACAGGCACTGCAATAATCGGGACTAAAGTCGCCCGCCAGTCTTGCAAGAAAATAAACACGACGAAAGCAACTAATAAAAAGGCCTCAAGCAAGGTCTTAATCACCTCGTGAATCGAAGCATCCAAGAAACGAGATACGTCATAGGAGATTGTAAAGCCCATTCCTGGGGGGAAGGTCGTCGTCTTCAATTCGGCTAAGCGATTCTTCACATTCTCGATTACTTCTGCTGCATTCGAACCTGGACGTTGCTTCAATAAAATCGCCGCAGAAGGTCGACCATTTTCTTTCGAAAGTACATCGTAATCCAAGGATCCAAACTCGACTTCTGCTACATCTTTCAAGCGCAAAATCTGTCCCGTCTCCGTCGCTTTAATCACTAAATTCTCATATTCTGCTACCTGCGTAAACTTCCCCGTGTAACGCATGACATACTGCAATGCCTGCGGGTGCTTTCCGGAACTCTCTCCTATTTTTCCCGGGGCCGCTTCCACGTTTTGATTACGCAAAGCCTGAATCACATCTTCAGCTGATAATTTATAGGCGAACAAGCGATCTGGATGTAACCAAATACGCATGGCGTACTCTCTTTGGCCCATAATATCTGCGAAACCTACCCCATCAATTCGTTTTAACTCGGGAAGCACATTGATATCCGCGAAATTGTAAATAAACTTCTCGTCGATATCCGAATCCTCGCTCAACAAATTCACATACAGCAACATACTATTTACCTCTTTCTCCGTAATTACCCCCGCTTTAATGACCTCTTCGGGTAATTCATCTAATACGGTCTGAACCCGCGTTTGAACGTTTACCGCTGCCACATCGGGATCAGTTCCTACTTCGAAATAGACCTGAATAATACTGGTTCCATCGTTACCTGAAACGGACGTCATGTAGGTCATACCGGCTACACCGTTGATGGCGCGCTCGAGGGGCGTCACCACGGCCTTTGCACATACTTCCGCATTAGCACCGGTGTACTTTGTGGTCACGGTTACCGCCGGAGGAACAATATCTGGGAACTGAGTAATGGGCAATTGCTTCATGGCAATAACCCCTAAAATCACGATAAAAATCGATACGACGATCGACAATACCGGTCTAGTGATGAATTGTTGTACCATGTTACAGTGCTTTATAATCCGTTAATAATTGGCGCATTGGCTTGAAAGTTGACTTGATTTTTTGCCCCTGCTTCACCAATTGAATTCCCTCAATCAATACAGTATCCTTTGCTGAAAATCCCGTTTTAACTAAGTAGAAATGCGGAATGCGTAAGTCTGGAACGATACTTTTCATCTTGACTATTCCTGCTGCATCTTTCACGAAAACATAACTCTTCTCTTGAATTTCGAAAACTGATTTTTGGGGAATAGCCCAATAGCCAGCGACCTTCTTAGGCAATTGTACTTTTCCTGAAGCCCCATGGCGGAGGAGTTTAGTCGGATTTGTAAAACGGGCACGAAATGCAATATTTCCCGTATTCTTATCAAATTCTCCTTCGATTGTTTCCACTATGCCCTTTTGCGGATAGTGCTCACCATTCGCTAATACCAGGTCCACGCTCGCCGCTTTATTTACCCCGCCTTGCTCACTAAACGCCAAGTATTCCTGTTCCGAAACATTGAAATAAGCGTATACGTTTTGATTATCAGAAAGCGTCGTTAACAAGGTGCCTTCATCTACTAAGCTACCCCGCTTGAAGGGCAATCGATCCACGATTCCATCAAAAGGCGCTCGAATATTCGAGTGTTCTACTTTTAATTCTGCTGCACTCACATGGGCTAAAGCCTCCTCTCGTTTCGCTTTAAGACCATCCACTTTCGCCAGTGAAATAGCTAATTGGTTTTTCGAGATCACATTTTTATCGACTAGTAAGCGCGTGTTGACTAGTGTCAATTCCTCTGCTTTTAACTCTGCCGAAGCTTGGCTCAAAACCGCTTTCGCCCGAGCTAAGTCAGCCACGTATTCCTGGCTATTAATCGTGAACATGATCTGACCTTTTTTAACCTGCTTCCCCTCATCCACTAATATGCGGTCTAAATACCCCTTGACGCGGGCTCGTATTTCTACATTTTGGACCGCATGAATGTCCGCCACAAATTCTTGGCGAATCGTGGTATCTAATGAGATGGGAGAAGACACTTCTAACGTCTGTATTTCCACTGTCTCGTCTTTTTTAGCCGTGCAGGCTGCTAAAAGCAATAATCCCAAAAGGTATCTTGTCATAACTACTTAGTTTGGTCTTCCTCCATGTTGCTTGTAGGAAGACGGTTTCGTTTTAAAGGTATCCACCCAATCAATATTAGGCGTATTTACTTGGTACTTAGGGGTTTGATTACGAGGTTTCTGTTCTTTTACTTCCACCTTTTTCTCCATCTGTACATTATCTTTCAATGTCCTGTTTATCTGATTTTTATAGTGCTTACCCTGAGCCATTCCTATAAAAACGACACAGACGAACATAGACGCTAAGGCGTATATTTTCATATCGATTTTTGTATGCGGCAAAGCATACGTTACAAGAAGATTTTATGATTTTGTTTCAATAAGGCACGCGTATTACGCGATGCGGGGAGGGGGAATCACTTGCTCTAAAAGCACTTGTAAGGCGGACTGACTATACTGATCACTAATTGATTTATCAGTATAACTATCGTTTTGATTTAGGTCTAGTTTTGGACCAAAATCTTCACTCGCAAAAAAATCATCCGATCCATCTTCTTCCAAAGAATCTTCGAATGACATCTCTAGAGAGAGGCTACTCTTTTCGACCCATATATCTAGCGCTAACGAAAGTCCATCCTTCGTTAAAAGACAACATACTAACAAGAAATAAACAAGTATTCCTCTGATCATTACTTACTCTTTAATTTCTTCGTAGGGAACATAATCGCCCCCCACATCATCCGTTTTAGCTTTCGTTTTAGGTGGTACATAATCCACATCAATTGTGCCCTCTTTGCGAGATTTCGAAGCAGCTTGCTTCGAACGAATATCTTGCTCAGACATCTTTTTATGCACCTGCGTAATGACATAACCCTTCATCAAAAAACGAAGTAAGGGAATCACCACATAGTATAAAACTAAACCGAGCGCAATAAGTTTTAACATCTTATCTACTTAGATATAAATTTCGTTCACCATACACTTTACGGAAGAAATCATCCTTCAAATCATCAATGAAATAGATCGCTTCACCCGTCGACTTCATTTCGGGTCCTAATTCCATATTTACGTTCGGAAATTTACTGAAAGAAAAGACAGGAATCTTGATTGCGTATCCTTTCTTGACCGGTTTGAAATTGAAATCTTTCACCTTCTTGTCCCCTAACATTACCTTCGTCGCGTAATTCACATAAGGCTCTTGGTAAGCTTTGCAAATGAATGGAACGGTACGAGAAGCACGTGGGTTCGCTTCAATAATGTATACCACTTCGTCTTTCACGGCGAACTGGATGTTTAATAGACCTTTGGTCTTCAAAGCCACCGCAATTTTACGCGTGTGATCTTCGATTTGCTTCATTACATTTTCCGATAAATCGAATGGAGGCAAGACCGAGTGAGAGTCACCTGAGTGAATACCCGCTGGCTCAATGTGCTCCATCATTCCGATGATGTACACGTCTTCGCCATCGCAGATCGCATCTGCCTCCGCCTCGATCGCGTTCTCTAAGAAGTGATCTAATAAAATTTTATTTCCTGGGATATCGCGCAAGATATCCACTACGTGTTGCTCTAATTCTTGCTCGTTGATCACGATTTTCATCGACTGACCACCTAATACATACGATGGACGAACTAATAAGGGGTAACCTAATTCGCGACCTAAAACCACTGCATTATCCGCATCTTCACATACTCCGAATTTAGGGTATGGAATATCCAAGTCTTTCAACAGACTCGAGAACGCACCGCGATCTTCCGCTAAATCCAAGGCCTCGAACGAAGTTCCTAAGATTTTGATGCCGTATTTCGAAAGCTTTTCTGCTAATTTTAAGGCTGTTTGACCTCCTAATTGAACGATAACGCCTTCTGGCTTTTCGTGTTGAATGATATCGTATACGTGTTCCCAGAATACCGGTTCGAAGTATAATTTATCTGCTATGTCAAAGTCTGTCGAAACTGTTTCTGGATTCGAGTTGATCATAATCGTCTCGTAACCCGCTTCTTTTGCGGCTAATACGCCGTGCACACACGAGTAGTCAAACTCAATCCCTTGACCGATACGGTTAGGACCTGAACCTAAAACGACTACTTTCTTCTTCGTCGAAGAAACTGATTCGTTATCTAACACCGCCGATGCTCCTTCTTGACCGAATGTCGAGTAGTAATAGGGAGTCTTCGCTTCAAATTCTGCCGCACAGGTATCTACACATTTGTAAATACGCTTGATGCCTACTGCATTACGCTTGTCGTATACCTCTGATTCTAGGCAACGCAAGGTGTGGGCGATTTGGCGATCTGCGAAACCTTTGTGCTTCGCTTCTTCTAATAAAATCGTCGGGATAGTGTGGATGGAATATTTCTCCATCTCTTTTTCCACGCGCACTAGATCCTCGATTTGGTTCAAGAACCATTTGTTGATCTTCGTTAATTGCTGTATCGTTTTGAACGAAATGCCCATTTTGAAGGCATCATAAATATGGAATAAACGGTTCCAAGATGGATTCGCCAAAGAGTACAAAATCGCATCTTGATCGCGTAATTCTTTTCCATCTGCACCCATTCCATTACGCTTGATCTCGAGAGACTGACACGCTTTTTGTAGGGCTTCTTGAAAATTACGGCCGATACCCATGGTTTCTCCCACGGATTTCATTTGCAATCCTAGCGTGCGATCTGCCCCTTTGAATTTGTCAAAATTCCAACGAGGCACTTTCACAATCACGTAGTCTAAAGCCGGCTCGAAATAAGCAGACGTCGTACCCGTAATCGCATTTGTTAATTCATCTAAATTATAACCGATCGCCATTTTCGCAGCGATCTTCGCAATCGGATATCCGGTTGCTTTAGAGGCCAAAGCCGAAGAGCGAGACACCCGTGGGTTAATCTCGATCGCGATAATTTCATCTGTTTCCGGATTCAACGAGAACTGTACGTTACAACCACCCGCAAACTGACCGATGGCGTTCATCATGTTGATGGCCATGTCACGCATGCGTTGGTAGATCGTATCTGGAAGCGTCATCGCTGGCGCTACCGTGATCGAATCGCCCGTGTGAATACCCATTGGATCGAAGTTTTCGATCGAACAGATGATGATCACGTTGCCTAAATTATCGCGTAAAAGTTCTAATTCGTATTCTTGCCAACCCATGATGGATTGCTCCACTAACACCTCATGTGTAGGGGATGCATGCAAACCTTTGTTCAAGGCAGCATCAAAATCTTTAGGATCATGCACGAAACCACCACCCGTTCCACCTAAGGTGAACGATGGGCGAATCACCAGCGGGAATCCCGTTTCTTGTGCAATCTCTTTTCCTTCCAGGAAGGAACGAGCTGTACGTCCTTTACAAACGCCCACCCCGATTTCTAACATCTTCAAACGAAATTTCTCGCGATCTTCCGTCGTTTCGATGGCTTTGATATCCACCCCGATGATGCGCACACCATATTTGGCCCAAATCCCCGCCGCATCACAGTCGATCGCTAAGTTCAAGGCTGTTTGACCTCCCATCGTAGGCAAAACGGCATCCACTTTATGATTCTCTAAGATGTGAATGATCGACGCTTTCTCTAAAGGCTTCAAATACACGTGATCCGCGTTCATTGGATCCGTCATAATGGTCGCCGGATTCGAGTTAATCAAGATCACCTCGATGCCTTCTTCCCTCAGGGAACGAGCGGCTTGGGAACCAGAGTAATCAAATTCACAAGCTTGACCGATCACAATAGGACCAGAACCAATAATTAGGACGGATTTAATCGAGGAATCTTTTGGCACAGGGGTATAAATTAAATTCTGAAAGGATATGTGTTTTTTGGCTTGCTTGGGTAAGCTCCAAAATTGTGCAAAGTTAGCGTTTTAAGGTCGATTTGCAAAATAAAAAATAGACTTTCGTTAAGGTTCGGCAGAACCCAAAATTTCCCTTATTTTTGACAACAAATTGTAGAAATCGTGATAAAAATACTCGTTGCTTTTGATGAAAACCGGGTCATTGGAAAAAACAATGAACTGATTTGGCATTTGCCGGCGGATCTGAAAAGATTCAAGGCCTTAACCACCGGTCACGTGATCATCATGGGGCGCAAAACCTACGATTCCATTGGAAAGCCACTTCCTAATCGTACCACGATTGTTATTTCACGCACGCCTGGCCTACAAATCGAAGGCGTCATCTGCACGACTTCCATCGAAGAGGCCATCTTAAAGGCAAAATCGTTAAGCCGCGAAGACATTTTCATCGTGGGTGGTGCTGAAATTTATGCGCTTTCTTTAGCGGTGGCGGATCAAATTTTAGTCACTCAATTACACGATATTTTCGAGGGAGATGCCTTTTTCCCTGAAATTTCCGCAGACCAATGGACGGTAACGGAAAAAGAACGCGGGGTGACCGATGAGAAAAATACCTACCAGTACAGCTATTTGACCTACAGCAGAAAATGATTCACAAAATCGACTTAAGCGCTGAAGCGATTTCGATTGACCCTTACTACCAATTCTTGCAGGATCCGGTGGCAGGTGGCATTTGTCTGTTTATAGGAACCATTAGAAATAAGAATCAAGGAAAAGAGGTCAAGGCTTTGACGATGGAAGCTTATCCTCCCATGGCTCTGAAACAAATCGAATTATTGTGTGATCAAGCGGCTGAAAAATGGCCCATCGAACGCATCGCATTAGTTCATAGAACGGGTCCTTTAGAAATAGGAGATATTGCCGTGTTGATTGGAGTGACTTCCGTACACCGAGCAGAAGCTTTCAAAGCCTGTGAATGGTTGATTGATACCTTGAAACAAGAAGTGCCTATTTGGAAAAACGAATTCTACGAGGACGGCTCATCGTGGCTAGTTCCCCATCCCTGAAACCATCAGGCTGCAACCGCGCATTTCGGAATTATCGAAACGGCCAAGTACTTTAAATCGGATCCCATCGTCTTCTAAGGAACCTAAATCCCTTGTTTCGATAAATGAACAGGAATCGACATTGCCTAAATCAGCCACTTTAATCCCACCCGTTTTATGCGGCTGCGTCACTAAAGCAAACGGATCGCCCACCTCCCGCAAACACACCCGCATCGTATAAGCCGGCGTAAATATCCCCTGAGATTTTGCATAGCCCTGCGAAAACAACTCGGTCATCCCATATTCAGAAGCGATCGAATCAAGTCCCATCTTCTCTTGTAAATAAGCATGTACCTTATCGCGAATCCACTCCTCGCGGCGACCTTTCATCCCACCCGTCTCCATCACAATCAAGCGCTCTTTGTGCTCATTTAAGAAAGACAAATCAATACCCGAATCCACTAAATCCAACAAACCAAAGGTCACGCCCATCAGCCAAACTTTCTTATCTGTTGCCAAGGCCTCCCGCAAAGCTTGCACCAGCTCCTGATACTGATTCAAATAAAAACCAGACAAAACAGAGCCCGACGACTTGATGAAATGATCCATCATGAATACCAGCGAAGAAGTAGAACGCTCTAAATACGAGGGCAACAAGGCAAAAATATGGTAATCGCTGAGTGAGCCATACTCTCGCTCAAAAGCGATTTTGGAAATTTCTTGGTAGAATCCAGGATCACAAACGGGGTGTTTAGAGGGGATTTGACCAGTCGTTCCGGAGCTCTCGAAGGAGAATAAAACAGACTGAGAACCCGTTAAAACTTGGTGGTTTTTGAATAATTCAATCGGCAAAAAAGGGATCTGCGTCCAATGCTCCACCTTTTCTGGCGACACACCGGATAGCTGCACATACTGCTGGTAGAGTGGATTATACGTATACTGATAACGAAACACATCCAAAGCAAGCGCGTCAAAATCAGCTGCCTGCATGTGCAAGACCCGACTTTTTAAACTCTGCCTTTCTTGTGCGATCGTTTGATCCATTTGATTTTACCTGATGTAGCGCAAAATTAACGCAAATCATTAACTTTACTGTTGAAAATTTCAATGAATCAATGCGAAAATTAATCGGAATTGTAGCGATTATCTTATTGAGTCTGGGTGCTTGTGTACAAGAACCTAGTTTTAGCTCTACACCTGCGATTTCATTTAAGTCGATTCAAAAGATCACAAAATCGAGTAATGATGGTTTTGGAGGCACGACGAAAATCGATTCGGTTATTATGAGCATTAACTTCCAAGATGCGGAAGGCGATTTAGGGCTTACGGAAGCTCAATTAAAATCGGACCCTAAGTATAAGGATTTTCGCAATTTCGAAGTGGCTGTCATGTTGCAAAAGAATGGTGTCTTTATTCCCATCACGTTCACCCCAGCTTTAGGCGGTTTGATGAATTTTAACTTCAAACCAAATCAAAAAGCGGGCCCCATCGAAGGTAGCATCGATTACTCAACGCAATTTGTGTACGCTTTCTACAAAGGATACAGCCCGCAATTCACAGCGAAGAACGACACCCTAAAGTTTAAGATTTTCATCCGGGATAATGCGTTTAATCAAAGTAATACGATTGAAACCGATCCCATCGTTATTTTCAAAGACTAAAGCGATTTCAGCTTTTTATAAATTTCTGGTTGCAAACGGTAGGTAAACATCCGCTGATCACGCTCGTCTAATTGTACGTCTAGTATGTCTTGATCCGTAAAAATCAAACCCAGCGTCTTGGTAAAATTCTCGATTAACTTGGCTCTAAACTGCCTTTGAGATTCTGGAGAGCTTTTATGTTTGCCAAAGAAGGCGATAATCTGATGACCATTCACAAAGCCCTGGTCGTAATTCAAAACTAGAAAATCTAAAAATAACCGTTCATTTGCTCCTAACATGAAGCGAATGGATTTCTTCAATTTAGATTGCTGAAGATGACGGAACAATCTGATTCCTAGGATTAAGACAATCAAAAAGACAAGCGAAATTAACACAACAGAAAACTTCTCATACCAAGGACTTTCGTCCAATGTACCAATATAAGCTGACTCTCGCAGCACTTGACTGATGAGCAAATGAGAATAAGCCAATTCGCGGTTCACTGTTCGTTCGATTTGGCTAGACCAAAGCAAACTATCCCCTTTCACCCGCATGTACGTTTCTACTTCTTCTCCACCATGGGTATTTAAGAAAATACGGTGCGGGTTTGTCCATTGATAAACTTTAAAATCATCTTCCACATCAATGATTAGCATCGTATCGTAGGGGTATTCTTGGTTAGGCTTATCCGGAATTATGAAATAGCGCCCAGTGAAGAGATAATGCTTAATCAATTTCGTATTCAAAAAATCACGCACTTCTTTTAATTTAACTTCCCCGATGCGCGAAAACTTTTGATTAAAGAAATCATATTCATACATCCCATAATCTCGATTGAAAGCCGTTTTCTTCTCCGTATCATTCATTTCCACCGTACTCAACACATAGAAGCGGTCTTTTTTAGGGGCATAACCTACTAAGCCATCGAAAATAGACGTTGGAATATCGCCATCCGCCGCGATGGAGAGCCATTCCTTCCCAATAAAATCATATTTGGTTAAAATATTTGATGAATGCCAAAACCCATAGCCGCCAAAAGAAAACAACTCATCCCCTCGCATGAACACGCTATTTTTGCAATTTGCCCCCCGGTAAAAGGTTTTATCTAAGCGCTTAAGTGACCAATTTGACTTATCTAATAGATAGACCTGTCCCGTACAATGAATGGTCAAATAGAAGGTGGATGTTTTGTTAATTCTGAATTCAACAACCCCTTCAGATGTGGGCATTAAATCTTTAAAATCGACATCCTCCGTATCAAGAGTGTCTAGGCGCATCCAACCTGTTTTAGGGTTAAAACGCGAAATTTCGTGGGAATTTAAATTCAGTCTTAAAAAACTCGAGGAATTCTCCTCCTGCCATTTAATAAACTGTGCGCTCGCTGAAGAGCCTATTAAGAGGAGGAACAGAAGAAACAGACTCGCTTTTTTTAGCATGTTATTGTGGTTGCGTCCCCAAAAATAACTAATTTTGCAAATTAACAAGTTTATTTAGCATTCCACGTATGACATTACATAGAGAAGGACGAACCTTATTATTGACATCATTACTCATCGTATTAGGTATTAATGGCCTGGTTGCGTACTTCTTTCCAGAAAATGTCTATGTAAGAGAGGCCATCGTGGTGATCACCTCCTTATTTTACTTAATCATCCTACAATTTTTCCGTGTTCCTAAGCGCCAGACCGTGCTGGACCCTAAAAATATCATCGCTCCGGCAGATGGAAAGGTAGTAGTGATCGAGGAAACGGTCGAGACAGAATATTTTAAAGGTCCACGCCGCCAGGTTTCGATCTTCATGTCTCCCCTTAATGTACACGTGAATTTCAATCCAATCTCTGGTATCGTTTCTTATTTTAAATACCATCCAGGCAAATTTTTAGTCGCTTGGCACCCTAAATCAAGTACCGAAAACGAGCGCACTACCTACGTAGTAAAGCACGAAAATGGTACAGAGGTCCTTTTTCGTCAAATTGCAGGAGCTCTTGCAAAGCGTATTTGCTGGTATGCGAAAGAAGGGGATGCGGTTGTTCAAGGAACAGAATTTGGCTTTATCAAATTCGGTAGCCGAATCGATATCTATCTGCCTTTAGACGCAGAAATCTGTGTAAACATCGACGACAAACCAGTAGGCGGCGAAACGGTGATTGCGCGATTAGCTTAGACCCAAGAAGTCCAAGACTCCTCGATTAATCGAATTATTTTTTCTAGCCCTTGCTGATCCACCTCAGAAAAATCTGCTAATTGGTCTGAATCCAGATCAAAAACCAGCACGACTTCTCCATTCACGATCGCAGGTAAAACAATCTCTGACTTCGAAGCCGAAGCGCAGGCAATGTGACCTGGGAATGCTTCTACATCCGGCACTAAAACCGTTTCTTTCGTTGTATAAGCATGCCCGCAAACTCCCTTATGGAATGGAATTCGGGTGCAAGCTACAGGACCCTGGAATGGCCCTAAGACTAATTGATTCTCCTTTGTGAGGTAGAAACCTACCCAGAAAAAGCCGAATACCTCGTGCACCGCCGCCGCGATATTCGCTAGGTTCGCGTATTTGTCGGTTTCTCCGGCTAAGAGAGATTGAATTTGGGGATATAAGGACGCGTATTTTTCTGCGCGGGTTCCCTCGATTTTTACTAGATCCTCTGCCATCTTATGCGAAATAACGTTGTAACCAAGTGGTGTTTGCGGCTTGTAACCAGCCCGCTCGGTAAGCGCCCAATGATTCCGTTTGAAGTGGAATAATTGGAGTAGATGGCGAAAGCAAAGGATTGTTTTTCAAAGCATCCAAAGGGATCAAGATAAGTTCTTCTCCCACCACTACCGCCGTACTGCGATCGAAGAAGTCGATTCCTAAGTTTGTACCCATCTCCTTAAACCAACGCGTGGACGCATCGATCGAACAGCCGGAGGCTGCATTCACGGTTTCGTCCACCGCGATGACGATTACTTGTTGAAAGCGAATCTCAAAAGACGCGTTTAAACCTGCTCCGTGTGCCGCCCATTGGGTTAAGGCTGGTGCTAAATAGTCCTGAATGGCTTGCGTTTCGGGTGCCGTAAAAGGTCGGTTCGCTTGATAGACCCAGACGCGGGAATGATCAGGCATTTGTTCGATGGGTAAATACATATATTACATGGATTGCTGCACTAACTCAGCTAAATCTACTACTTGGATGTGCTTTTCTTTTCCTACTTTATTCAGGCCGTCTTGGACCATGACCATGCAAAAGGGGCATGCTAAGGCCACTTTACTGACTCCAGAATCGACCATTTCTTGGACTCTTTTCACCTGCACGTCTTCGCCGCCCGCTTCCGGTTCTTTGAATACTTGTGCGCCGCCTGCTCCACAGCAGAGGCCTTTTGTTCTACAACTTTTTAACTCGATTAGTTCCTTTTTCAATCCGGCAATGATCTCGCGCGGTGCTTCATAGACCCCATTTCCTCTGCCTAAGTAGCAAGAATCGTGGTAGGCCACTTGTTCCAGAGAGGAGCCATCAGATGCTTTAATCTTGCCTGAGGAGATTAATTCTGCCAAAAGCTGGCTATGGTGAATCACCTCATAATTCCCGCCTAACGTGGGGTATTCATTCTTCAGGGTATTAAAACAATGCGGGCAAGCCGTCACTATTTTCTTTACCGCATAAAGGTTTAAAACTTCGATGTTAGACATGGCCTGCATTTGGAATAAAAACTCATTCCCCGCACGGCGTGCTGGATCTCCGGTACACGATTCTTCGGTACCTAGGACCGCAAAGCTGATTCCCACCTTTTGCAATATCTCCGCAAAGGCGCGTGTCACTTTCTTGTGGCGATCATCAAAAGATCCCGCGCATCCTACCCAAAAAAGAAATTCCGGCTGCTTCCCCGCTGCGGCGAACTCAGCCATCGTTTTAATCGTCTCCATTATTTCTTTTGTTGCTCGCGCATTTGCGTCACCGTTAATCGACTTCCATCGTCACTCCAGCCCGGAGGCCCAAAAATATACCCAAACGCCGCTTTCACACTTTTTGCGCTAGCCACGTCTTTAACCATCTGAACCCATTCATAGAAGGCAATTTTAGCCGGATTATAGCTCTCAATCTGCTTCGTTAAGCCATAATGTGGACGTTGATTTTCACTCACGAAGGACCCAAACATCCGATCCCAAATAATCAACACCCCCGCATAATTCGTGTCTAGATAATCCAAATCCGTCCCGTGGTGCACGCGGTGGTGCGAGGGTGTATTCAAAATGTATTCAAACCAGCGCGGCATCTTGTTAATCAATTCTGTGTGAATCCAGTATTGGTACAGTAAACTCGTTTGCTGGAAGAACATCACAATAAACGGATGCACCCCAATCAAAGGTAGCCAAAGCCAAAAGACAAAACCACCTGATAGATTCCCCGTCCAGGTTTGACGCAAGGCCGCGGCTAGATTATAATGAGGTGACGAATGGTGCACCATGTGGGAAGCCCAGTAAAAACGAATCTCATGTGAGATGCGGTGAACCCAATAATAGGTCAAGTCTTCACCGAAGAAGGCCAATACCCAAACGGGCCAGGTTTGGCCTAAATCAAACAATTTCCAGTTATTGTATACATAAAATGATGCACCGAACGTAATCGCCTTCGTCACAAATCCAATCCCTAAATTCCCTAAACCTAAGCCTATCGACGTCATCGAATCCTTTGCCTCCACGTAATCTCGGTGCATCTTATAGACGATATACGACTCTAAAAGAACCGTGAATAGGAAAAAGGGTACCGCGTATAAAATTAAAGTTGGTCCCATCTTAGTTTAGTTTAACCACATCGCGCAAGAAAGCCTCAGACGATGCAATTGGTTTATCCGTTAATTTACCGAGTAGGTTAGACGTAATGACGTGATTGCCCGAATTAGGAAAAGCCTCTTCCCTTTTCAACGCAGCAGGTGTGCCTAAAGCGGCATACATTTCCTTCATAGCATCCACCGAAACCACGTTGTCCTGGTGTTCCTCATCTTTATAATAATAACCCATAAATACGGGGATTTTCACCTTTTCAAAGACTTCTTTTGTCATCGCATGCGTCAATAAGTTCTGCACTGCCACCACGCCCTCTAGTCTATAATGCAAACTCCAATTTTCCGCGTGTCCTGGCGCCATCACTGGAATATCCCGGTAATCACTTCCCGTTATCAGGTGGGCCATTTGCAATCCCCACGGATTATCCAATAAGGTCGCATTGGGATCTTTGATCGCGATGCAAGGTCCGTAGAGCATTAAAGCCTTAATTTCCGGATGGTTAGCCGCTAAAACGAGCGACATCGCTCCCCCAAAAGACGTTCCCAAAACCACCACCTCATCGCCTAATTTCTTAGCGATCGCATAATAGTTTTCGACACTTTGGTAATAGTCATCTGCAGTTACTGTAGCGTAAGTAGAATCCGAGTCTGGCACCCCATGACCTGCCACGCGAGCTAGCAATAAGTTCGCGCCAAATTTCTTCGCCACCTCCCGGTGCAAAGGATCACCTTCCATAGGTGAAGCAGAAAATCCGTGCACGTACATAAAGACAATTTTGGTCTTTTTAGGCTGCGCTGAATCTGCCCAAATAACACGCGCCTCATTCCCTGGCTTCAATACCGTCTTCGATTCTTTAGCTGCAATATAGGCATCGATTTGACTAACCGAATCCGGGATATCCGTCCAACTCGCACTAGGCGTAAGTACAGGCGCCGCTGGTTTGGGCCCTAAGATATAGGCCATAATTAATACACCAAGTACTCTAAGTATTTTCCTCATAGCTTATTCTTTTGCCCAATTCAAACGATCGGCAGGGTTAAATTTCCACGGACTTTGGTTCGTCTCCACATTCGCAAACATGGCATTCCATGCCCCCGGTGCATCCGAAAGCTCCATGATCTGGAAGCGACGCATTTCTAAGATAATGCTCAAAGGTGAAAGCTCCATCGGACAAGCTTCTACACAAGCCTGACAAGACGTGCAGGCGCGTAACTCTTCAGCAGAGATTCGGTCAAATAAGGATTTTCCATCCTCCACAAAAGCCCCTTTATTCGCTTTTAAAATACCACCCACTTCCTCTAATCGATCCCGGGTATCCATCATAATTTTGCGTGGTGACAAGGCTCGACCGGTCTGGTTCGCCGGGCATTGCTCCGTGCAACGACCACATTCAGTACAAGAATACGCATCTAAGGCATTTTTCCAGGTTAAATCCATGACGTCTTTGGCCCCAAACTTCACCGATGTAACTGGCTGCTCCTCCACCGGCTGACCTAACATCAACTTCACCTCGTGCGTCACAGCTGGCATCGCAGACATCTTCGCAGAGGATTCTAGACTAGAAAAATAAGCGGACGGGAAGGCAAAAAAGATATGCAAGTGCTTTGAATAGGTAACGTATAAAGCAAAAGAGAGAATCCCTAGGATGTGAAACCACCAAGCTCCGCGCTCAAGCAAAATTAAAGCGGAAGTCGAAAGCTGTGCAAAAATACTGATTAACTGACCAGATATGACAAAATAACCTACTGGCTGGTAATGTTCCACCCCTCGCGTTTGCAGCACCGCATCCGCTCCGTTCATCGTCCACAAGGCCAGCATTAGAATAACTTCGATGAGTAAAATTTGATAGGCATCCTTAACAGGAAAACCGGCTAATTCTGTATGATTAGCGGCTTGTAAACGACTGGTGCGAAATACCCCACGACGGAGAAAAAAGAACACACAGGCCAAGAAAACGCCCCCCGCTAAGATCTCAAAAAAGTTCATCAATCCGGCATAGAAAGAGCCTAAAAAAGGGGCAAAAAGCCGATGTGTCCCTAAAATACCATCTAAGATAATTTCAAGCACTTCGATATTAATGAGCACAAATCCGATGTAAATCAGGAAGTGAAAAAAGCCGACAACAGGCTTAGAAAACATCTTCTTTTGACCGAAGGCTAATAAAGCCATTCGTTTAAAACGTTCAGACGGATGATCCGATAATTCCACGGGACGAGCTAAGCGAATCGTCTGTATGATAAGCGAAAATCGCTGAAAAATCAGGTAAGACATACCCCCTAAAAGGGCGATAAATAGTATCTGAGGCAAATAGGTCATCGTTGATGTAGAAAGTACATAAATGTAAAAAAAATCTACGGTAATTCCTTTTTCAAAAAGCGTCCTGTGTGACTATTTTTCTCTTTCGCAATCTGCTCCGGCGTTCCACTGGCTAGCAATTGGCCTCCGGCATTTCCGCCTTCAGGACCCATGTCGATGAGGTAATCAGCCACCTTGATGACGTCCATGTTGTGTTCGATGATCAAGACCGTATTTCCCTTGTCCACAAGTTTCTGCAACACATCTAAAAGAAGACGTACATCCTGAAAATGCAAACCAGTCGTAGGCTCATCTAAGACATAGAGCGTCTTACCTGTATCCTTTTTCGAAAGTTCTTCTGCCAGCTTTACACGTTGGGCCTCGCCGCCTGAAAGGGTGGTTGCGTGTTGCCCTAAGGTGATATAACCTAAACCTACTTCGGCTAGTGTCTGTACGCGGCGGAAAATACGCGGCTGGTTTTCGAAGAATTCCAAAGCCTGCTCTACCGTCATATCGAGCACATCTGAGATCGATTTTCCCTTAAAGCGAACCTCTAAGGTTTCGCGGTTAAAACGCTTTCCTTTACACGTCTCGCATTCCACCAATACATCTGGCAAGAACTCCATCTCAATCTTCTTGCGACCCGCTCCCTCACAACCTTCACAACGGCCACCTTTTACATTAAAACTGAATCGCCCCGCCTTGTAGCCGCGAATCTTCGATTCTGGCAATTCACAATACAGCGTACGAATGTCGCTGTACATATTCGTATAAGTAGCTGGATTAGAACGAGGGGTGCGGCCGATGGGACTTTGGTCCACCTCGATTACTTTATCGATATTTTCCAAACCAACAATCGACTTATACGGCATCGCATCTCGCTTCGTACGATCGAAATGCTGCTTTAATTTTAACACCAACGTATCGTGAATCAAAGTCGATTTCCCGGACCCAGAAACCCCCGTCACGACCGTCAAAGTCCCCAACGGAAACTTCACCGACACGTTCTTCAAATTATTCCCAGTCGCCCCTTTCAATTCGATAGTCAAACCATTTCCTTTGCGGCGGACAGCGGGCACCGCAATCTCCAGCGCACCATTCAAATAAGCCGCCGTAGGCGTCTTCAATTTCAAGAACTCAGCTGGTGTACCGGAACCCACTACATTTCCTCCATGGCGACCCGCACCCGGACCGATATCCAAAATATAATCGGACTCCAGCATCATGTCCTTGTCGTGTTCCACGACTAAGACCGAATTACCTAAGTCCCTTAAATCTTTTAAGGCCTGTATTAATTTCTCATTATCGCGCTGGTGCAAACCGATACTCGGCTCATCCATAATGTACAGGACGCCTACAAGTTGCGTCCCTATCTGCGTCGCTAAACGAATCCGCTGCGCCTCACCACCAGAAAGACTTTTCATTGGTCGATCGAGCGTGAGATAAGTCAAGCCGATTTGGGTTAAAAAGCCCACCCGTTTTCTAATTTCTTTCAAGACTTCTACCCCGATCTGCTGCTGGCGATCGCTCATCCGCGTTTCCACGTCAGCGAACCAAGCCTCGAGTTCGTTAATATCCATTTGGGCTAATTGCCCGATGTGCTTATCCGCAATGCGGAAGTGTAAGGATTCTTTCTTCAATCGATAACCATCACAATCCGGGCATTTTTTGATCATCATAAAATCCTTTAACCAGTCTTGGGTCTTTTCAGAACCTGACTCTTGCTGGCGTTTCAGGAAATTCACGATACCATCGTATTTCGTATTCCATTCCGTTCCTTCGTATTTCTTAGACGGCACCGCGACTGGCGCATCCGAACCATATAGCATTAACTCCACAGCCTCCGCTGGGAATTTTGCGATGGGAGTCGAAAGACCTACTTTAAAGGGCTTTAAGAGCACCTCTAATTGCTTGAATATCCAAAGTTCGCGGTATTCCCCAATCGGCGCGATGGCACCACGAATGATGCTCAAAGAACGATCTGGAATGACTGAATCTTCGGTAATTTCTTCTACTACGCCCAGGCCATTGCAACAAGGGCATGCGCCGTAAGGACTGTTGAATGAAAAAGTGTTTGGTGCGGGTTCGTCGTAGGACAAACCGGTCGCCGGATCCATTAAGGTCTGGGAGAAGTAATGTAATTTATTCTTAGCATCTAGGACGTAAACTTGTCCTTTGCCTTGGTTCATCGCGGTTTGTAGGCTTTGGGATAAACGCAAACGTTCGTCTTCTGCCACCACTAAACGATCCACCACTATTTCAATATCGTGTACTTTAAATCGATCGACCTGCATCTTAGGTTCGATGTCCATGATTTCTCCATCGATACGCACCTTCGTATATCCCCATTTCGCGATTTGGACAAACAATTCGCGGTAATGTCCTTTACGGCCTTTGACTACGGGCGCGAGTAAAACGACTTTGCCTTTGTTGAATTGGGTTAATAAGGTCTCGATGATTTGGTCGACAGACTGCTTGACCATTTTCTCCCCTGAAAGATAAGAGAACGCCTCTCCTGCGCGGGCGTACAGCAGACGTAAGAAATCATAGATTTCCGTGGTCGTCCCTACCGTAGAGCGCGGGTTTTTAGAAGTGGTCTTTTGCTCGATGGAGATCACCGGCGAAAGGCCTTCGATCTTGTCTACATCCGGACGCTCCATGTTTCCTAGGAAAGAACGAGCGTAGGCGGAGAACGATTCCATGTACCGTCTTTGGCCCTCTGCATAAATCGTATCAAAGGCTAAAGACGATTTTCCCGACCCCGAAATACCCGTCACCACCACGAGCTGATTGCGCGGAATGGAAACGTCAATATTCTTTAAATTATGCTCGCGTGCACCCAGCACTTGAATGTGGGAAAATCCAGTAGAATCAGACGCTTTAGAAGCCATAGGTAGGGAATAGATCGATCCACAAAGGTACAAAAAAAGAGGCTGCCCTTTTAGGGGCAGCCTCAACATAATTTCAAAAAATCTTATTTGTTCAACAATTCGTCGAAAGTGATACTTACATAGTACATGCTTCCGATTAATGGGTTACCCCATCCTGTTGTATAAGCAACTCCGCCTAAGTTCGTACCACCCACTTTGATGATCGACTTAATCTCAGATACTTTCTTGCTTACTTGCATATCGAACGTTGAGAACGCAGGAATCACCGATAATTGTTGTTGATTCACTACTTGGTTCACGAAAGAGGATTGCCAAACAAATTGATCTTGGTATCTCCAAGTCGTATTGAAGCCCCAACCTGAATTTCCGATGTTACGGTTTCCTAAAGAAACGTTCGTACGGTAGTTCGGTGTGTTGAAACCTAATTGGTAATCAGCTAATCCACCATTGTCTTTTACTGCATTGTAAGAAACGTTTGTTCCTAATGCCCAACGATTTCCTAAATCATAGTCGATGCCTAAGCCCCAACCGTTAGTCACTACTTCGTTATCTACGTTAGATGGGAAAGAGAAGTAGTTTAATGAACCTGCCAAAGTCGTGCTAGGTTGCGCTACCACTTGACCCGCTGAGAAGTTCGTGAAGTTGGATTGGTAAGCATAGAAATCCACGAACATTTGTGGTGTGATCATTCCTTTGTAACCTAATTCCACTGTTTGAACCTGCTCTGGCTTCCAAGCCTTCGACTTGTAAGTTACCCACTTCGTAGGATCTGTTTGATTTGCTAAGATCGATTGTAACGTGTAAGAGTTACCCGATAATTTGTAACGATCTTGAACGACTGCTAAACCACCTAATAAACGAGCAGATGGAGTCAACAAGTTAATGTATTGATCCTGTGTTGTAGGGATACGGAAACCTGTTTGCACGGAAGCACGGAAGTTAGACGTTCCTTGAGTATACACTCCAGAAAGACGCGGACTATAAACTCCGTCAAAATTCTCATTCTTATCAAAACGAAGTGAACCCGTTACCTTCAAGTGATCTGCAAATAATTTCTTAGATGCTTGTGCATACGCACCATATTCGTTGATAGAAAACTCGCTTCCATCATCTTGTAAAGCAAATAACGTTCCCTCTGAATTCAAGGCATACTGACGGAAGTTTGCACCTACGATCAATTCTAGTTTGTTATTCAATTTCTCCGTCAAGTTATACATACCCTCTAAGTGGTATAAAGCTGACTTATCTGTAAACTTAGCTCCTTGAGGAAGTGGTTTAGCTTTAATCGCATCCACCGCCGCGTTAAACGCTGCTGTACCTGGCACTAAACGACCTGCATCTGAAACCGCACGAGCAGTTCCATGGTAGTAAGGGAAAGAAGATTGTGTACTAGCTACAGCTAAACCTACTGCTGAAGCAGGTGCCACACCTTTCAATAAGTTCGTTTGTAATACGGTTCCAAAGTTTGTCAATGCCAAACCTGCGAAAGTCGAGAAGTATTGAGGATACCAAGCTGTTGATGGCTTAGCTGCTTCGTTGACTAATTGACCTAAAGTACCTGTTGCATACGCATCACCGGAATTCTCTTGCGTTGTATACGCACGAACGAAGAAGTTAGAACCTTTTAATTCTGCCTTGTATTGTCCCATAGAGAAGTTCTTGATCGAATAACGATCCGCTCCTGTGTACATGGTTGTACCTTGACCATAAGATCCTTGCAAGATCAACTCCACCTTGTCGTTAAAACGGTAGTGTAAAGCGGCGTTGAACTTGATGTTGCGGTTTGCATAAGAAGATAAATCACGCTCAGCATAGCCTTCACGAGAGATCGCTACGTTAGGAACAATGTAACCTAAGATCGCAGATGGAGTTAACAAACCACCGGTAGCAGCAGAGATCTGATTGATACCTGCCGTTAATGGATTCGTAGGAACTCCTAATAATGGCTTCAATGAAGTTAACATATTCACGTTCGTCTCATCACCATATACACTCACACCATTGTAAGCTAAGTTCGTACCACGAGAACCCGCTCCTAATACCGTTCCATTCAATAAAGATTGGTCACGTGTATCTGTTGACTGCCAGTCATCCGCTGTCAATTGGTTGAAGTTTAATTTGAAGGCTACTTTGTTGTTAAAGGCTTTGGCAAAACGAATCGAGATATCTCCATAAGGAGTCGTCGTTTCCGTACGATTGCTAGCATACATGGCTCCTGTTTTCACTTGAGCAGACAAACCTTGGAATAAGAAAGGTGATTTCGAATCCATTAAGATAATACCGTTCATCGCGTTAGGGCCGTATAAAGCAGACGCAGCTCCTGGCAATAAGTCCACTGATTGTAAATCTAATTCTGAAATACCTACGATATTACCTACCGAGAAGTTCAAACCTGGCGCTTGGTTATCCATACCGTCGATCATTTGAACCACACGAACGTTACCGTTGCTGTTAAATCCACGCATACCGATAGACGAGAAAGACACCGATTGTGCACTTACCTCTACGCCTTTGATGTTACGCATTGCGTCGTAGAAAGAGGCAGCAGGAGTTTCGCGAATCGCCCGAATGTCTAAGCGCTCTACTGAAACAGGTGACTGCATAACGCTTTCCTCTACACGTGACGCAGAAACGACTACGTCTTGAGCCAAAGTCGCTTGCTCTTTTAAAGCGATCTGAAAATCGGTCTTATTTCCTTTTACGGGAATTTCTTGGCGCTCATAACCTACCATCGAAACGACGATCGTTAAGGCTCCTGGTTTGTTCGTTGATAGCGAGAAGTTACCTTTGGAATCTGAAATTGTTCCGGTTACTGCTCCTTTTACGCCGATACTAACACCAATTAATGGCTCTTTAGAATCTGCATCCGTTACCTTACCACCTATTTTAGTCTGAGCAAAAGTGGATGCACTTAAGAACAGAATAAGCGCAAGGCTAGGTAAAATCTGTTGTATAATTTTTTTCATAATGGGTGTTTTTAATGACACAATTTGTTTTGGATACTCGAATTACAACAAAAATAGAGAAGATTTCAGTATTCAACACTATGTTTGTATTAAAAAATTACTAGTTTTTCAGAAAATAATTTAATCGCTTATCTACAAAGTCGACCGCTCAATCATTTAATTTTAAAAAGGGGGATTAAACTAGTAGCTTTGTGTATAAATTCCTGCTATGAGAGCTCTTGCTTTTTTATGTCTACTTTTCCTGAGCGCTTGCGCAAGCAACCAGACTCCTTATGTCCTGAGCACCAGGTGGAAAGACGCTCCTCAGCCAGCTGAAATGGATTATGCAAACCCAGCCGCTTGGGCTGCCTTGCCATCCCGATACGATGCAGCAGATTTAGTCCCACGGAAATCAATACTACAGGATGGGCAAGCAGATGCGAAAGCGGATGTCTTTTTCATTCACCCCACCATTTTCACCTATAAGCCGGAAAACGAATACATTTGGAATGCCTCCATGACAGATGCGGCATTGAACACCAGCGTAGATAGTTCAACCATCCTAAATCAGGCCACCGCTTTTAATGCCGCTGGACGCATTTTCGCTCCCCGGTACCGCCAGGCACATTACCAAGCTTTTGTCACGGAATATAAAGAGGATAAGGACGCGGCATTAGACGTAGCTTATTCCGATGTGAAAAGAGCCTTTGACTATTATGTAACTCATGAGAATAAAGGCAGACCCATTATCATCGCCAGCCATAGCCAAGGAACGGTTCATGCTACTCGTCTTTTGAAAGAATATTTTGATGGAAAAGATCTGGAGAAACAACTGGTGGCGGCCTATATCATTGGGATAGCGACGCCTACCAACACGTTTAAAAATATCCCTGTTTGCAGTTCACCTACACAAACTGGATGTTTTGTCGCCTACACGACTTTTCTACAAGGCTATTTGCCGCCTTGGCACCCGGGTACAGCCACCGCATTAGCTTCAGTGAATCCATTGACCTGGTCGACGGATGAAAACTTTGCATCGAAAGAAAAAAATAGCGGAGGCGTTTCCTACGGATTTAAATACGTGAAAGAGTTTGCGGATGCGCAGAATCATTTAGGTATCCTTTGGACGAATACGCCGTATGTTCCTGGTCGCTCTTTTGTCAAATTAAAAAACTGGCACAAGGCTGACATTAATTTATTTTACCACAACATTAGAGAAAACGCTGTCTTACGTGTGAACACGTTCCTCAGTCAAAAATAACCTTATGCCTACTTGCCTTGTCATTATGGCGGGTGGAATCGGAACCCGGTTTTGGCCCATCTCCAGAAGTAATTATCCTAAACAATTCCACGACGTCTTAGGCGTGGGCAAAACGATGCTGCAACAAACGGCAGAACGTTTTGAAGGAATTGTCGCTCCAGAAAACATCTACGTCGTCACCAGCGAGGAATTCGCGGGGATCGTACAAGAACAATTGCCTTTCTTAAGTCCAGACCAAATCCTCAAAGAACCGCAACGCAAAAATACGGCTCCTTGCATCGCCTATGCGGCTTATAAGATCAGCAAAAAGCATCCAAAAGCGAAAATAATCGTAGCTCCAGCAGATCACGTCATTTTAAAAGAAGAGGCGTTCAAGGCGCGTGTTAACGAGGCTTTAGAGGCAGCGAAAGAACCTGTTTTAGTGACCTTGGGCATCGTTCCTACCCGAGCTGACACCGGTTATGGCTACATTCAATACCAAGAGTCGAACGAAACAGCGAAAACGGTGAAAACCTTTACGGAAAAACCTAACGTAGAATTAGCTGAGGCTTTTTTAGAGAGCGGCGATTACGTATGGAACGCTGGATTATTCGTTTTCTCGATTCCTACTTTTAAACACGAGTTAACAAAACACCTTTCCCGCTTAGCAGAGCAATTCGAAGAGGGTCGCGCCTTTTATTATACCGAACAAGAGCCTGAATTTATTCGGAAGGTTTATGCCGTTTGCAAGAGCATTTCGATGGACAACGGGGTGATGGAGAAAGCACGCGAGGTGAAAGTGATTTTAGCGGACATCGGTTGGTCTGATTTAGGCACCTGGAAATCCTTGCACGAAATCAATGAAAAGGATGAGTTGCAAAACGCTGTAGATGCGCAAGTGATGCTATATGAAACGACCGATTGCATCATCAAGGCGCCTAAGGATAAATTAGTGGTGATTCACGGCTTATCGAATTACATCGTAGCGGAACATGGAAATGTGTTGATGATTTGTCCCAAAGATCAGGAGCAGCAAGTGAAACAATTCGTGGAAGATGCGACAAAGCTAGATCCGAACTTCAGCTAGGACTCAATCAACTGAATCAGGGAATTGAAGTCGCTTATCAATTGAATTCTAGCTGGAATGGGCTCAGGTGAATGCAGCACATTATATCCCGTTAACATAATCGTAGCCTCTGGTAGGTGCTTATCTAGGTCTGCCACGTAAGTGGGCAAGACATCTTGGGAAGGTTCGGTCGTAAAAACGCTGAATACATAATCCGGCTGATGTATTTCGTAGGCCAAACACAATTCATCGAAGGGTAAAGATTGTCCTAAATAAACCGCTGAATGCTGTCGTGCACGGATTAAATAACTCGCAAAAAGCAAGCCAATTTCATGCAATTCCCCTTCTGGAAGGTATAGTAAGAATTTCTTGGCATTCGCCTTCGGTTTAGCCATTTGAGAATCGATGGCTGCGATGATTTTTTGGCGAATTAAATGCGTAATGAAGTGCTCTTGCGCTGGACCCACAGAACCAGAAAGCCACAAAGTGCCTAGACGCGTTAAGAACGGGTAAATCACTTTTAGCATGAAGTTCTCAAAACCATAAGCCTTGGTAATGGACTTCGCCAATTCCTGAAAACGGTACTCATCTAAATCCATCATGGCCACCGTAATGGCCTGAATGTGCTCCGGATAATCTAAATCACCCCCTGAAAGCTGTAAAATTTTCTCGGAAATTTCCGCTTCGGATAATTCGGCAATCTTGGAAATCTTGATTCCTCCTTTATTTTGGAGGGTTGCAATATTTAAAATTCGCTTTAACTCTACATCAGAATAGGTCCGTATGCCGGTCTCAGTACGCACAGGACTCAGCAAATGGTAGCGCTGCTCCCAAATACGTATGGTATGGGCCTTGATACCACTGAAATTCTCTAAATCCTTTATGGAGTATACGTTCATTATAGTGGTAACACCAGGTTAATGAAAATGTTTAGAAATTAAATTGCAAAAATAGCCAATGTCCTAAAAAGAACAAAAATTGCAGGGCAGCAATGAGTCTAAATAGGCTAGATTTCGACGGGAAGGGCGTATTTTGATAGGCCAAATGAAAAACAAAAGAGGCAAACCACCAGGCAATAAAATTTTGGGTGGGCACTTGGACTCCAGCCCAGGTCCAAAAGTCAAAATGCACAGCCACTGGCTCAATTAAGAAATCCAAAGCCGTCATTAATCCCGCGCCTAAGGCTGCTTTACTGATTTTCCCGGCTATGTTCCACTCTTCTACCAGCGCATTCGTTGCTACTACCAGCACTAACCAATTCAAACCAATTGTAATAGGCACATTCAATACTTGAAAACCTAAGGTCTTACCATAAGAGTACTGACCAAAAATTTGACCCGTTCTCACACCCTGCACCTCTAAATACCAAGCCGCAATCGCCAATACACCTAGAAAAAGGTAGGCTTGAAAGGAAGGTTTGGGAAAATACACCAGACAAATGAAGGCCGTAAACCAAAGGGTCAATGGAACGAGTGACGTAAACAAGGCCGCTGTTGCAGGTAAATGCATCCCGATTAAACCGGCCGCATACAAGACAATCAAAAAACGTTTCAGAAATACAGGATTCATAGGATTAATTTACCAGCCTTCCGGCTTTTCTAAGACATATCCATCTACTTTCACCACTTTAGGGGGAAATTGACTTTCAACTAATTTAGGGCGGCCAATGATTTGATTTGCCCGAGCGACCTCTGCCACTGAATTATTGTGCCGTCCCGGAGGAAAAAATACGACCACCGACTTATCTAAAAAGGTCGTATTCACGGCCTCGATGCAGGGGACAAAGTCACTATCCCCAGAAACAACAATGGCTATATCGTACACATCTAAATGCGCGTCCATGATCAAGTGAGTCGCTAAATTCACGTCCGTCATCTTCTCAGAAGGTACGACCCATTGATGCCCGCATTCCCTGCAATCCTCGAATTTCGCGTGATAAGAACCATAAATCAGCTCTACACCTGTCGATTCAAGCGCTTCTAAGTAAGTGGTTTGACGCTTCTCTTTGGGCGGATTATGGGTAATTCGACTGGTAAAAAACTTCACCCCCACTAGTTCTTGATTCGAACGAACAAAGCTCTTCATCAATTGATAGACATTTAACCACTTGCATTTGCGAGCGCCGGATTCAATCATCCCAAAATACAAGTTAGACCCATCTACATAGGCCATTACTCGTAATTTTTTCTTTTCATCTGCTTGCATTCGCCTGTGCTTAAATTTATCTTTGTGTTGAGCTCCCCCAAAGATAGCATCTTTGGGCCGATGCCCCGCCTCGGTGGGGCATTTACTATTTTAAGAGCATTCTAATATAAGAAAAAAAACCACAAAAAATGCCCCAGTATTTCTACTGAGGCATTCTGGGCGGATGATGGGATTCGAACCCACTACCCCTGGTACCACAAACCAGTGCTCTAACCGAGTGAGCTACAACCGCCATTTGGGACTGCAAAAATACGCAAAGCTTCCAATATTGCAAAAGAAAGCCGAAAAAAACGGGAGAATTTTCATCCTCCCGTCCAATTGTATTATTTCTGAGCCGCTTGGTAACGCGCTTCTGCTTTGTTCCAATCCACTACACTCCAGAATGCATCGATGTAATCAGGACGCTTGTTTTGGAATTTCAAATAGTAAGCATGCTCCCAAACGTCTAATCCAATCACAGGGAAGCCTTTTACATCAGCCACATCCATCAATGGATTGTCTTGGTTAGGCGTGCTTGAAACCGCTACTGAACCATCTTTCTGCGCTACTAACCACGCCCAGCCTGAACCGAAACGCGTTAAACCCGCTTTCTTAAACTCTTCTTTAAAGGCATCAAAAGAACCAAATTTCGCATCAATCGCTTTCGCTAAAGTGCCTACTGGAGCTCCACCACCGTTTGGCGATAAGATATTCCAGAATAAATCGTGGTTAAAGTGACCACCACCGTTGTTACGAACTGCCGGAGATAAGGTAGAGATAGAAGTAAATAATTCTTCCAAAGACTTTCCTTCTAATTCCGTTCCAGCTACCGCTGCGTTCAAATTCGTCACGTACGCATTGTGGTGACGATCATGGTGGATTTCCATGGTTAATGCATCGAAATGCGGCTCTAACGCATTGTTTGCATAAGGTAATGGGGCTAATGTAAATGACATAATAGTATAATTTAAATGGTGAATGGTAAGTGGTAAATGGTGAATGTTTTGGCTTTTTATTTACCATTAACCATTCACCATTTACCATTTTATTAGCGTCGCATCGAAAAGAACTCCTTTAATAGTTGTTCTGATTCGTTTGCCAAAACCCCGCCAACAATCTCTGTCTTCGGGTGTAAAATGCCTGTTCCTAGTTTTTCAAAGCCGCGCTTCTCTTCTGAAGCACCGTACACTAATCGCCCTAACTGTGACCAATAAATGGCCCCTGCACACATGAGGCAAGGTTCCAGGGTCACGTAAAGCGTGCAATCTTTCAAATACTTAGCGCCGATTGTTTGGGCGGCAGAGGTGATCGCAATCATCTCTGCGTGTGCCGTTACGTCGGTCAAAATTTCCGTTTGGTTATAGGCCTTTGCCACAATTTTTCCTTGGCAAACGACCACTGCTCCTACCGGAATTTCTTCGTCCTCTAAAGCCCGCTCCGCTTGTTTCAGCGCAAGGCTCATATAATATTCATCCTCGTTTGGAATCATAAAACGTCCGATAATTTTGTCAAACGATGACGTAAATAGAAATCTAATAATACGATCGCAGACATCGCCTCCACAATAGGCACGGCGCGTGGCACGACACAAGGATCGTGACGACCTTTGCCTGATACAACAATCTTTTCTCCGGAATTGTTCAAACTATCCTGATCCTGCATAATCGTAGCCACTGGCTTGAATCCTACGCGGAAATAGATGGGCTCGCCATTCGAAATCCCTCCTTGAATACCGCCTGAATGGTTGGTAACCGTGCTTACTTTTCCGGCTTCGTCTTTGACGATGATATCGTTGTGCTGAGATCCGCGGAGTTCAACTCCATCAAATCCAGAACCGTATTCAAAGCCTTTTACGGCATTTATGCTTAACATCGCCTTGCCTAATTCAGCGTGTAATTTATCGAAAACAGGTTCGCCTAAACCCACCGGGCAACCCGTGATGTAGGCAGAAACGACACCTCCCACGGAATCCCCTTGCTTGCGGATTTCATCGATATAGGAGAACATTTCTTCGGCTAATTGGGTGTCAGGACAACGCACGGCGTTTGTTTCTGCAACCGCTAAATCCAGTTGCTCTACAGGCGTTGCTAATTTTAAGGTTCCTACTTGTGAAACGTAGGCGGTAATTTTAACCCCTAATTGGTTTAATACTAATTTTGCCAAAGCCCCAGCAGCCACCCGCGCCACCGTTTCTCTCGCCGAGCTACGGCCGCCTCCACGGTAATCGCGAACACCATATTTTTCTTGGTAGGTAAAATCGGCGTGCGAAGGACGGAACTGATCCGCGATGTGCGAATAGTCCTTCGAACGCTGGTCTCCATTCCAAACGAGCATCGCGATGGGCGTACCCGTCGTTTTACCTTCGAATACACCAGAAACTACTTCCACTGAGTCCGCTTCTTTACGTTGCGTCGTGATGCGCGATTGACCCGGTTTGCGGCGATCTAATTCCGATTGAATAAAATCCAAATCGAAATCAACTCCCGCCGGACAACCTGTCACTACCACTCCTACCGCGGCGCCATGCGACTCACCAAAGGTGCTAATTTGAAATATCTTACCGTATATACTGCCCATACTATTATTTTTTGGCCTTAATTATCAAAATAAGAAGCCAGAGTAAAACCAGCCCTAAAAAAGCATTAAAAATCTGTTTCCAATCAATCCAGCGATAGCCAATCACTTTGTCTGCCGCTAATTTCTCTAGTCCCCGATACAACAACATCGTTTCCGATTGTGTATTTAAAAGGCGATCCGAAGGTTGACCACTCACCGCAAGCGTAATGCCAGAGCGCAAGGTATCATAGCTCGCCGTCCGCGTGTTAAAATAGATCCAATTAAAATAGGATTTAAATGCAAATTTACCCGGTTGCGATGGAATAATCAGTATTTTCTCTGTTTTATTGCCTAACATTTTATCGCCATAGGGATAAACGGAACTTTGAGTCCCCACGGGAAAGAAATTCAAGAAATAATCGGACTCGATTAACTTCGAATCCCACAGAATACTATTCCCATCACCCACCACACTTGAAACATAAACAACCGTGTCACCCGTCTGAACTTGCTCTCGTGATAAAGTTTCGATTAATCGAAACTCCCCCACAGGTACCTTTCCCTTTAAGGGATGGTTAGGCAATTCTTTAGGCATAATAACGATAGGCTTCGAGCTAAAAACAACCTTATCCGCATTTTTTAACAGCTGCAAACTCACCGATGGAATCACTCTTTTTTTATTGTCTAAAGCGAAATAGGTCGATTGAAAGAATCGGTACTCCGTATATTTTTTATTCTTATAAACCACTTTCGAAACCTTCACTTCTTGCAAGCCAAAACTCTCTTCCCAGCAGTTTTTAGGGCGAATTTTCTGAATTAAGGCTGGAATTTGAATATCATTTCGATCAAAGCTATAGCGTGTCGAATTATCGTCTGGAATAAATAGGGAGAACTTAAGGGTAAACCCTTGGCCCACGAAAGGCTGTAACTGAGTGGAGGTTAATGCCAAAAAAACAGAGTTTTGACCCTTAAAAAGTTCTTCAATTTGCGCTTTAGTTTCTTCAACAATCTCTTCTTTTTGTTCTGAAGCACTCACTTGCAGCGCAAAACCATCCATTTTTAAGGACTGCTGATTCACAATGATTTCGGCTGCAGGAATAAGTAGAGTCCCCGGATTAGAGGCTTGGTAATATTGCGAGAAGGTAAAAGAATAAACCGGTTCTCCGTTTTGAATATCGGTAGCTTTCGAACGAGAAACCCCTAGTTTTCGCAGACCTGGAAGTTCTGGGAATTTATAAGTAGGCGTTTCCACACTTGCATTAGCCGATTTAAAAACAAAGGACAAAGCGAAATTCTCCTCTAGGGTAATGCTTTTCTCCCCCACAAGTAAGGTGGCTTGTGCACGCAACTCGGTGAAAGCGAGTAAAAAGACCCAAAAGAAAATGAAAATCCGTCTCATTACTGCAATTTAAGAAATCCTGATTCATTGACCGCATTATCGGGCAATTCGAAGTCGAAAAGATAAGCCAATCGCTATATACTGATCCTCGGGATGTGAAAAACTTTGGCCTGCTGATAGATCTAATTTCAAGTCATCGTTTACATAATAGGCAAACCCGGCATCATAGGAATGATCCGCAAATTCTGACGCAGGAAATCTTCCAAAAACCTCTACATAGGCATAACCCCTCTTACCAATCAACACATTGGGTGCTACCCGATATATCCCTTCAAATGATCCATTCGAATGCATTTCTGTTCCAATATTGTACCCTATGCCGGAACGCTCATTGAAATCATTTTGCATCGTAAAAACCACGTCACCTATCGAGTGTCCACGCAAATTTTTCTCGGAGAAATCCCGATTTTGGTGATCCCAGTTATAATGAACAATCACCGAGGTGCGGGGGATCCAACCTGATGACTGAACTCCGGAAGGCTGAAATATAGCCCATTTAAATCCAAAAGCCTCGGTCTGAAAACGGGTTTCCATCCCTGGCTCTTTCGCTAAAACAGAAACATAGCGCAATTCCAATCGCTTACTTAGTCCATATTTTACTAAGGAAGTGGGAAATAAATATTCTCGGCTTGAGCGATTAAAGCCTAATTCAGCCTGCAAATATCCTTTTTTCACGATGAAGGGACATTCTGTTTGATCCGGGCGATCTGTTTCGATACGACCCTCGCTCTGCGAAAAAGCTGCGAAAGAAATCAAGAATAGGATTAACACTCGTGTAAACATACACGAAGATAGCAATTTTTAGCCTAGTCTAAAAAATTATTTAGAAGAACCTTTAATTGTAAATCCTAAAGCCCCGTAAAACTCCGCAAAATAGATGCGCTGTTCCGCATGATCTACCGGGCGTCCTGTAGTACGAATATCCCATAATTTAGTAGCTCCTGTCTTTATGGTCGTTTCGAAAAACAAAAGTTTGCTTAAATTAAACTTCAATCCCGTCTTCAAGGAAGCTCCTCCGCCGGCTAGGTTCCAGAAATTATTTTGGCCTACTCCGAAAACATGTACATCTGAACGTGGCACTAAGGCTCCTATTCCGACGCCTTGCATCCAATCAATAGCAAAACGACTTTTAGGACTTTGATAAACCGAATTATAGTGCTCTAGTTCAATAGAGGCATAATTATAGCCATCTGTATGCTCTAAATGAACGAATTTCTCTGGGTTTAAAACTAAAGGTGTTTGATTAAAGGTCCCCACATAAGCAGGGTCCACCGAAATGGCTGGAGCAGATGTTTGTGGATTAATATAGCCATTCACTTTGACGGTTTGGCCGTCAGTCACCACATATTTCATATGATCCCAACCAATACTAATAGAAAGATTATCCCTAATGAAGTAACCCGCGTGGAAATTAAACTGCGGAATCGATAATAAACCGGGATCCACATAGGTTTTAAACTCGCTTAAAGGCGTGGGTGCATCTAATGCCTCCGCATTTAATAAGGTAAAGTCATATCCTGGACCTATAAAACGAATATCCGAATTAGCATAACTAGACCGATTATAACCCCAGGTGATGTAATAGGAACCCTTTTTATTCGTTTGTTGAGAAAAAGCAGACAGACTTACTAAACTAAGCAACGCGATAAATAGGATTTTTTTCATAAGGCAATTCTTAAATTCAAGCTGCAAAGTTCGGCATTTTTTGACGCTTTTATATATCAAAAACTTGATTTTCATCAGAAATCAAGAAGGCGATAACTATAATTCATTCATATTGCCGTAAATTGCATCCCGAATTCATTACCATTACCTTATGAAAAAACCATCTGCGAAATTTGAATACAAAACCTTTACGTTAGGCGAAAAGCTGACGGAAGAGCAGAAAGAATACTTCAAGAAGTATGGAGTAATTCACTTTAAGAAGTTTATTGAGCCAGAAACAGCGGAACTTTTCATTTCGGAATTAGCGAAAATCGAGAAGCAATGGCTGGAAGAAGGCATTGAAAAGGTAAAAGGGATTCCTTTAAAGTTTGGCAAAGACCACGAAGGAAATCCGATGATTCAACGCATGTGCTTTACGAATCAGTTTAGCCCTGTTTTAGCCGAATTAATCAAAGATCCTCGCTTGCAATTATTAATCGAATTGCTCGCTCCTTACGAGGGACGTATTAGCGAAGATGAGAAAGATGGATTAGTCTTTAATCACTATATCAATCAACCGAATTCGAAGTTCAGCCAAATGGGCTGGCACACGGATAGCCCGCGTGATTTGTTCTTAGGGCAAAAAATCCTTCCGATGTTAAACGTAGGAATTCACCTAGATAACTGCCCTTCTTCGAATGGTGGCCTTCGTGTTTTACCGGGAACACACACACAAGGGGTGTTGAAATTATTGTTTGGGAAGAAGCAATTCATCGACCATAAACCAGATCCAAGAGAAGCGGCATTCGAAATCGAACGTGGCGATTTAACCATTCACGATGGCCGCTTATGGCACCGCGTGGAGGTTTCTCCTAATGTGGGAGAAAAATCCCGTCGTCGCGTGATGTATGTTCCGATTATTACGGGTAAATACAAACCGAAAACAGATCAAAGTAAAACTCCATTCTACCATCGATTTGCAAAGGTGGTAACGAAATAAAAAAAAGCGGCTCTTTTCGAAGGGCCGCTTTTTTTTATGACTTTGATTCTAAATAAGATTGTAAGATGATCGTGGCCGAGACCCGATCGACAGTTCCTTTTTCTCTTCGATCCTTCTTAGACATCCCTCCTGCTATCATTGCTTGCATGGCAAGCTTAGAGGTAAAACGCTCGTCATGTTCTTCTAAAGGAATCAAGGGAAACTTCTTGCGAAAGCTTTTGATAAAAATGCGAACACCGGCGGTGGAATCCGTATCGGTATTATCTAGGTTTTTAGGCATTCCGATCACTACTTGATCCACCGTTTCCTTCGCGAAATAGGTTTGTAAAAATACTAATAAAGTATGGGTAGGGACGGTGTCTAGCCCATTTGCAATAATCTGCAAAGGATCCGTGACCGCGATGCCCGTTCGTTTTAACCCAAAATCAATCGCTAGAATGCGCCCCATCTTAGGAATTTAAATACCCCTTGTCGCGCAAAATCTTATCGAGTAATTTCTTGTCATTATCGTTATTAAACACGCTGAATGGCAAGTGCAAGAATTGGTATTTACCCATCTCAAGAACGTAGGCATCCTTGTCTTTGTAAGCACCTAAAATCATATCCCATTTGATCATTCCACCTTCTTTATCAGAAAGCTTCATGAAGATTTGGCGGCTATCGATTTCGTAGCGGTATTTATCAAAAAGTTGTTTGTATTGCGCTAATTGTGTGATTCCGGTAAACTGAATTAACCAGAAAAGAATGTAGGCTATCACTGCAATGGCGATGAAAATATAGATCCAATAGTTCTTGTAGGCCCCTGTCAGGTTCAATGCCACATTTCCTAAAACGAGTGCCAAAGGAATGAACGCAAACTTCCACTGGTTAGAGAAAAGTTGACGCATGCATAAACCGACAAACTTGTTTTTTTCTAAGGCGAATTTCTTCGTTTTGATCGCTAAGGGATTCGAAGGTGCTTGCATTTGGCGCTGTTGAGCACCGTACATTTTAGACATATGGAATGATTTTTAAACGCTAATTAAGGCGTAAAGGTACGAAAATTGGATAATTTTGGTAATTTTAAATCGCACTATTTGAATTAAAGCAATACCTATGTCTGCCAAACAAGTTCTTGATGGCCCTGCCCTCCTCCAAAAAATCCGACGAATTGCCTTTCAAATCTATGAGAATAACTTCGAAGAGTCCGAAATTGTTATCGCAGGGATCGTAGGCGAGGGATTCGCTTTTGCCGAACTATTGTGCGAAGAGATCAAAAGCATCTCTAAAATTAAGGCAATTCCGGTGAAGATTGATTTAAATAAAGCGCAACCATACGAACATCCAGTGAAATTCGAAGGAGGGACGGATGCCCTGGAAAATAAGGTTATCATCGTGGTAGACGACGTGTTGAATACAGGCCGCACCTTCTCCTATAGTTTGGCTCCCTTCTTGAGCATGCACGTTAAGCGGATTCAGGTGGCAGTTATTGTGGATCGTAACTACAAGCGTTTCCCTATTTCAGCAGATTACAAAGGATACGAGCTTTCTACCACGCTTTCAGAGCATGTACAAGTGATCTTATCAGATCCCGCAAAAAGAGGAGTTTATTTAGCTTAGTTTTTCTGCCAAATTTCCCAAGCCTTATCGGCTTGGCCTTGCAACATCTCCAATCCGGCATAGATGCCCCCCACCTTGTGTTCTAGACCCGCCTTCAAGAAAGCAGTTTCCAATGGGTTATAGACGATGTCGTATAAATAATGTTGCTTGTTCAGTAATTCGTAAGGGATAGGCGGCTTGTCATCCACCTTTGGGAACATTCCTAACGGTGTCGTATTCACGATCAAACCAATTTCCTCCATTAACCCGGGCATTTGTTCGTAGGTTACCGTTTCATCTGATGCTTGACGGGAAACCTTAATCACCTCGAATCCCATATCTTCTAAAGCCACAATGATCGCTTTCGCAGCGCCACCTTGACCTAATACACAGGCCTTCAGAGATCCGAAATTTTTGAATTTGTCCCAAAACTCCACCGTGGTACGAAACCCCCAATAATCGGTATTATAACCGCGGGTATAGCCATCAGAGGCGATTTTAATCGTATTAACAGCGCCTATTTGCGCGGCGGCTAAATCGATCTCATCGAGCAAAGGCATCACCAATTGCTTGTAAGGAATCGTTACATTCAACCCTTTTAGATTTGGATTCGCCGCTAAAATGGCTTTAAACTCGTCAATACTAGGGATAGGAAATTGCTCGTAAGCATGGGTTTCTGAGAGACCTAGCTTTTCAAATTTTTCCGTGAAATACGCTTTGGAAAAAGAATGACCTAAAGGATAACCAATCAGACCATATAAGTGTGAGATAGCCATCTTATTTGCGTTTTGAAATCAATCCCCAAAGAATGGGCAGAACAGATACTCCCACAATTCCTAAAACGACTTTCTCAAAATTTGCTTTCACAAATTCGTTATCTCCTAAGAAATAACCCGCCGCCGAAATACTGCTTACCCAGAGGGTCGCCCCTAAAAAGCCGTATAACAAATAGACCGGATAAGACATGCGTCCCGCTCCTGCCACAAAGGGCGCTACGGTACGAACGATCGGGATGAATCGGGCCAGGATAACGGTTTTGGGACCATATTTGGCATAAAATGCTTCTGTCTCTTCTATGTGCTTGCGCTTCAAAAACAAGACCTGTTCGCGCTCCCGAATGATATTACTGAAATATTTACCGATAAAATAATTGACTTGATCCCCTAAAAGCGCCGCCCCGATTAACAAGGGAATCACCGTTCCAAGGGATAATTCTCCACTAGCCGCAGCTAATAAACCTACCGAGAACAACAAGGAATCGCCCGGCAAAAAAGGCATCACCACGAGCCCCGTTTCAACAAAAACAATCAGAAACAGGAGACCATAAGTCAATGCGCCATGAGCGGCAATGAATTCTGATAAAAACGTCAAAGGATCCTTTAAGAGATCTAACAAAAGCTGTAGCATCCGAACTATTTCGTTAAGAAGTGGTCAAATGTATCGCCACGTAATCCTAAACGAATCGTTTCAAGTGAAACTACTTCTTGCGGTGCAATATTTCCTACGTTCACGTTCGCTCCTACCAGTTTCACGAACCAAACTTGTTGCGACTTCTGCGGTGCTTCCCAGATGATTTTCTCCTCTGGAATCTCCGTTAAAATTTCTTCTACTAAGCCTTGACGCACTTCTCCAGACGAACGGAACAAACCCACATTACCCCCCTCACGCGCCTCTCCGATCACCTTCCAGGCACCCGCCTCTAATTCCATGCGCATCAATTTGATCCACTTGTAGGGAGGAATAATTTTAGCTTCATCCTTCGAACCCACTTCAGAAAGAACGGTTACTTGCGTGGCTAAGGTGCGAATTAATTCACATTTGATATCAGACTCCATTTCGATTGAACCGTCCGAAACTTCGGCATATTCCATCCCATATTCGTCTAATACGCGACGGTAATCATCAAATTGCCCGCGAATATAAAACGCCTCAAATAAGGTTCCTCCAAAATAGACAGGAATTCCAGCGGACTTATATAAAGCTAACTTTTCCTTCAAATTAGGGGTCACATAGGAAGTAGCCCAACCTAATTTGACGATATCTGTATAATCTGCGCCAGTTTCCAAGAAATCCTCCACTTGACGTAGACTTAGTCCTTTATCCATGACCATGGTTAAGCCTTTCTGACGAGGTTTAGCCGTGCGATCTGGAATTTGATTTAAATGATAATTCATATAGTTTATTAATGGATTGGTACGGTTTTGTGCCAAATATCCACAAAAATAAGCATTCCAAACGAGAGCCACAATTTTCCCTCGATTTCTACCTTAAAAAATAAACTTTTGGGGTCACGATTTGTTTAGTATTTTTGATCTTAAATTAGTGCTCTTAACCATCACAAAAAATACAAACGAATGAAAAAGTTTAGCTTAACTTTCCTTACACTGTTATTCGTATCTGTTTCTATTTTCGCTAATACGGCTTCTGATGCCATTCTAGGCGAATGGATTTCCCAAGATAAAGACGGGAAAATCATTATTTACAAACAAGGGGATCAATACCATGGAAAAATTTCCTGGGGTAAGACACCCGGAAGAAGAGATGGTAAAAATCCAGACGAAAAATTACGTAGTAGAGAACTACTAGGTGCCGTGATTTTAAAGAACTTCAAATTCACCGGTTCTGCCTGGGAAAATGGGACGATTTACGATCCTAACTCTGGAAAGACCTACGATTGCATCCTAAAAATAAAAGACGGGAACAAAACATTAGATATTCGCGGTTTTGTGGGTATCTCGATGTTTGGTAGAACTTCTACCTGGACACGCTCTTAATCTAATCATCCCGCCTAACATGGAACCAAACGAACAAGTTTTAGCCTACCTGAATCAAAATTTACACAAAAAAATCGCTGACGGAAATCCAGCTCCCATTGGAAAATGGTTAGACGGGACCTTAGTGAAAGCCGAAGCAGGTAAATTAACCGCTGAATTTGTGGTTAGACCAGATCAATTAAACCATGCAGGAGTTATCCATGGCGGTGTGATTTCTGCCATGTTAGATGAGATGATGGGAATGACACTGATTACCGCGAAGATCGACCACCTCTATGTGACGATTAATTTGTACATCGACTTTCTATATGGTGCGAAGGCGAACGAAGTAATCACCGTAACTACCGAAATTCACCGCGTAGGCAAGAAAATTGCGAACGTAGAGGCGAAGTTGCACAATGCCCAAGGCAAACTGCTCGCAAAAGGAGTAAGTAACTTAGCAGCAACTTCGATTCCTTTTTCTTTCTAAGACAATAATTGGTAGACGGCGAAGGCTGATAAGTAGGCCAAAGCCGTCATATAGCCAAACTGAATCAAAGGATACTTCCACGACTTCGTCTCGCGGTAAGTCGTGGCAAGTGTACTCATACATTGCATCGCAAAAGCGTAGAAAATCAACAACGAGAAACCTAAGGCCGCATCGTACATGGGCTTGCCTGTCGCCGGATTAATTTCTGCGCGCATCCGGTTTTTAATCGTTGCATTTTCATCATCCACTTCCCCTCCCATACTGTAGATGGTAGACATGGTTCCCACGAAGACTTCGCGGGCAGCAAAAGAAGTGATTAACGCAATCCCGATTTTCCAGTCATAGCCTAAAGGACGAATCACCGGCTCCACAAAGTGACCAAAATGCCCCGCATACGAGTTCTCTAATTTCTCTGCTGAGATTTTATTTTGCAGTTTAACTCCTTGCAAAGTTGGATTTTCCTGGCGAACCCGAGCCTCTGCTTCGGCAATTTTATCACCTGGGCCGTAGCTCGCTAACACCCAAAGAACAATCGAGATGGCCACAATAATCTTACCCGCTTCGAACACAAAAGCATTGACCGAATTAAAAATGGTCATCGCCACGTGCTTGAATCGAGGCCCCTTGTAGGTGGGCAATTCCATGATGAAATAACTCTTTTCTTTGGCCTTTAAAATAACCTTCATCACCCAAGCAGAAACCAATGCCATGAAGAAGCCCAACAAATACAACCCAAATAAAGCCAAGCCTTGCAAATTAAATAAGCCAAATAGCGTATTTTTCTCCGGCACGACTAGGGCAATCAATACCGTATAAATGGGTAGACGTGCCGAGCATGACATCAAAGGAGTCACTAAAATAGTGATCAAACGATCCTTCCAAGAACCGATCGATCGCGTACTCATAATCGCCGGCACCGCACAAGCTACCCCAGAAATCAAGGGCACTACGGACTTTCCATTTAACCCAAATCGACGCATCAACTTGTCCATAATGAACATTACCCGTGACATATACCCCGTCTCCTCTAAGAGGGAAATGAACAAAAACAAAAAGGCGATTTGCGGAATGAAGATTAAAACGCCACCGATACCCGCTATCAAACCATCCGTTAATAAGGCGGTCAAAGCAGAATCAGGCAACACGCCTTTCAACCAATCATTCAACGCAGCCACTCCCCCGTCGATGGCGTCCATCGGATAGGTAGCCCACGTAAAAATGGCCTGGAACATCACGAAAAGAATAGCTAAAAAGAATACATAACCTCCCACCGGATGTAAAAAGAATTTATCCAATCGATCCGTCCAGGTCCGAACAGGTGCGGCATCCCATTGGCGATTTAAATTAATCACACAACGATCTACCACCTCCGTAATTTGCTCGTAACGCTTGACCGTCTCTTCCGATTGGTATTTCTTTGACGAAAAATGGTGCTTGTTTTGAATAGCATCGAACGATTCTCGCTGCTGTTTAGAGAACATTTTCATCCGATCATGTTCCATTAACCACAAAAGCGAACGATAAGTCTCCCCGTCCCCAAACTTTGCCTGCACCTCTTGAATGAGCTCCTCTGCGACCGGTAATGGAAGCGCATCGTTCGAAGCATAGCGATTTGCAAGCGACTTTACGACGGCTAGTTTCAGGCCATTTAAACCAATCCCTCGTTTAGCATTCACCTCTGCCACCTCCACATTTAGTTCACGTGCCAGCTTGATCGAGTTAATGACGTAGCCCTCATTTTCCGCGACATCAATCATGTTTAAGGCCAAAACCGTAGGTATACCTAGGTCTCGTACCTGCGAGAACAGCAATAAATTACGTTTTAAATTAGAGGCATCCGCCACCACGATGGCCATATCCGGAAAATCTGGATGGGTGGGATCCCCTAAGATATTGATCACTAATTCCTCGTCGATTGACTTCGGATAAATACTGTAGATACCTGGCAAATCTAAAATTTCTACCGGTCGCTTAGGCTCTAATTCCCAAATTCCCGTCAACTTTTCCATGGTCACCCCCGGAAAATTACCCGTCTTCTGATTCAATCCTGTTAAGGAATTGAATAGAGAGGATTTTCCTGCATTGGGATTTCCAATCAGTGCTATTTTAGGTGTTTTTGCCAAAATTTATGTTCGTTTAATCAGCATCGTTTCCGCTTCCTCCCGCCGCATAGACAGCGTGTAAGAACCAGAAACACGTATAGCGATCGGATCGCCGAAAGGTGCCAGATGGGTCAATACAACCTCCGTTCCCGGCAAACATCCCATTTCTAATAGCTTTAACGAAAGTGACTCGTCCGTGAAGCCCACTATCTCCCCCTTTTCTCCAATCTTCAAGTCGGCCAAGTTTACCATTCTCACTATTTAGAATAATTCAAAATTAGACACAAATGTACTAAGTATTTCTGAGCTAAAAAATGATACAAATAGTTTTTTCTGTCGTAAATTGCAGGTTCATGGCATTAACAGAAATTTTCGTGTTGATTCGCAAAGAAATGCAATTAGAGTGGCGCAACAAATATGCGATCCACGGGCTAGTGCTGTATTTAGCGGCGACCATTTTCATCTGCTATTTATCCTTTAAAGCCAAACAACAGTCTATCCATCCGATCATGTGGAATACGTTGTTTTGGATCATCCTTTTGTTCTCCGCCGTGAATGCGGTGGGCAAGAGTTTTACCCAAGAATCCGCGAACCGAAACATCTTCTATTATACGTTTGCGAAGCCTGAATCAGTTATTTTCAGTAAAATCATCTACAACACGTTAGTGATGCTGGGCGTATCCTTAATCGGCATTTTCTTTTATTCCTGGGTCATGGGGAATCCGGTGGGAAATATGCCACTGTACCTTCTTTCCCTGCTTTTAGGTGCGATTGGGTTTGCATCTACTCTTTCTTTAGTGGCTGGAATCGCGGCACAGGGAGAAAATTCAGCCACTTTGATGGCGGTGATGAGCTTTCCGCTGATCATTCCGTTGCTTTTATTATTATTAAAATTATCCAAAAGTGCTCTTGACGGCATTTCACTCTCAGAAAACTGGGATGAGATCGCCATTTTAGGCGCTTTAGATATCATCGTTATTGTATTTTCTGGGATCCTTTTCCCGTATATATGGAAACAGTAAAACGCCAATATTGGAAGATTTTGTCGATCATTTTATTGATCTACACCGTCTATGCCGGTTTTAACGGACAAGTGCCGCGCCAACCGATCTTGAACGAGACGATCCGCAACCTGTATTTTCACGTGACGATGTGGTTCACGATGATTTTCCTGCTAGGAACATCTGTGTATCATTCGATTCAATATTTGCGCAAATCAGATTTGAAATCTGATCTGATTTCGAGTGCATATGTGGAGGTGGGAATGGTTTTCGCCATTTTAGGCTTGATTACGGGAAGTGTTTGGGCGAAGTTTACGTGGGGAGATTGGTGGACAAACGACCCAAAATTAAATTCCGTCGCGATCGGTTTATTAATCTACCTAGCTTATTCGCTCGTACGTTCTTCGATGCCAGATGAGATGCAGAAAGCACGAATTTCGTCGGTTTACAACATCTTTGCGTTCGTCATCTTTATGGTGTTGATTTGGATTTTGCCACGCATGACCGATTCCTTGCATCCAGGAAATGGCGGAAACCCGGCTTTTTCTAAAATGGACTTAGATAACCGCATGCGAATGGTTTTTTATCCAGCGATTATTGGCTGGACTTTATTGGGTTTTTGGATCGCGCAATTGCGTATCCGTATTAAAAACATAGAACAACAAAACGAGTTATAATGAAAGCTTTCCTTTTACTCTTATTATTAAGTTTCACGGCCAGCGCTCAAGCGAGCGATATTGAAATGGCTGATCAATTCCGTGCAGACGGGAAAATATATGTGGTGATTGCCGTTGTCAGCGTTGTGTTGATGGGGTTATTTGCCTATTTATTTCGTTTGGAGAGAAAAGTCACTGATTTAGAAAAACGCAGCAAATGAAAAAGACACACATCATCGGATTAATTTTAATTGCCGTTGCTATTGGCATCATTTTGATCACGACAGGTGACGCGAGTACCTATGTGGGCTTTGATGAGGCTGAACGTATTTCCCAGCAGGATCCGAATCAGAAAGTACACGTGGTGGGAACCTTAAGAAAAGATGCAGCAGGCCAAATCGTGGGCTTAAATTACAACCCTGCCTTAGATGCGAATCGTTTAGAGTTTTTAGTGCAAGACAGTTTAGGCCGGGAAAACCAAGTGATTTATGCCGCTCCTAAGCCGCAGGATTTTGAGAAATCTGAGAAGATTGTACTCGTAGGCAGCATGCATTCTGACAAGGTTTTCTATTGCGATAAAATTCTATTAAAGTGCCCTTCTAAGTACCAAGAAGGTAAAATTTCAGCAGACACAAGCGCCTCAGTAGCAGCAAAAAATTAATATGATACACGAAACCATCGGTTCGGTCGGACATTTATTTGTTATTATTTCCTTCGTAACAGCGCTGTTAGCGACTTTTGCGTATTTCAAATCGACGCAGTCCGCTAATGAGATTGAGAATGATTGGAAGATGACGGCGCGCGTTTTATTCGGGCTGCATTTCATCGCGGTGATTGTGGTGGCGGCAAGTCTTTTCGTCATCATTTATAACCATTATTTCGAATACCATTACGCCTTTACGCACTCCTCCTTGCAATTGCCTACCATGTTCATGATTTCCTGTTATTGGGAGGGACAAGAGGGTTCGTTTTTGCTGTGGATTTTTTGGCAAGCGGTTTTAGGACTGTTATTGATGATCAAAAATCCAAAGTGGGAGTCTCCTGTCATGACCGTTTTCGCACTAGTGCAGACGTTCTTGACTTCGATGATTTTAGGGGTCATTATTCCTTGGATTGATTTAAAAATAGGCTCCTCACCGTTCTTGTTGTTGCGCGAGGCACAGCCGGATCTTCCGGTTTGGAGTATGCAACCGAATTTTATCCCTAAAGACGGACGCGGCCTGAATCCATTGCTTCAAAACTATTGGATGGTGATTCACCCGCCTACCTTGTTCTTAGGATTTGCGTTAACCTTGGTTCCGTTCGCGTATTTGATCGCAGGATTGTGGAAGAAGAAATTAACGGAATGGGTGATGCCCGCTTTGCCTTGGGCTTTATTTAGCGCCGGTGTTCTAGGGATAGGGATTATGATGGGTGCGTATTGGGCCTATGAGACTTTGAACTTTGGGGGCTATTGGAACTGGGATCCGGTAGAAAATGCGTCGTTCGTACCTTGGCTAGTCTTATTAGGGGCTATCCACACGATGATTGCCCACAAGACCTCTAGCTCAGCGTTAAAGACGTCGATCATTTTAGTGATTGCGACCTTCATTTTGGTCTTGTATTCGACCTTCTTAAATCGTTCTGGAATCTTAGGAAATGCCTCTGTACACTCCTTTACGGATTTAGGGCTTTCTGGACAACTGTTATTGTACATGGGAACCTTCCTTTTAGTGGCGATCGGCATGTCGATTTACCGTTGGAAGGATTTACCTAAGGACCAAAAAGAACTGGGGACGTATAACCGCGAGTTTTGGGTTTTCGTAGGAGCAGCGGTTTTAGGCTTATCGGCTTTCCAATTAACGTTCACCACTTCGATTCCCGTTTATAATAAGATTGCCGAGGCCTTTGGCGTTCTTTCAAACATCGCCTTACCGGCAGATCAAGCGGAACACTATAGCAAGATCCAAATTTGGATTTTCTTAGCGGTGGCCATCTTAAGTGGCATCGGACAATATGTATGGTGGGGAAAAATCAAACAAAGCACCACTTTCAAACCCTTGGTAAGTCCAGCGTTAGCGGCGACTTTATTGAGCGTGGTCTTCATTAACATTGGTAAGATTTATACGTTTTCGTACATCGCCTTGTTATGGAGCAGTTTATTCGCGGTTTTGGCGAACTTCAAAATCTTGTGGTTCTTGATTCGCGAGAAATTCTCCTTAGTGGGCGGAGCGCTGGCGCACGTAGGATTAGCGATTATGTTAATCGGAATTTTATTCTCCGCGGGTTATTCTAAAGTCGTATCGCTCAACCGCTCGGGTTTCGCGATCAGCACGAAAGTGGAAGAATTCACGAAGGATAACAATAAGGAAAACAAGGAGAACTTGCCGCTTTGGTTAGGTCAAGGAGCCCAAATGCAGGACTACCTAGTAACCTACAAAGGACGCCGCATCGAGGTGCGCGGACACAAAGGCTACTTCAACAAGAACGATTTTGAGATTATTGAAGGGGATTTCCACGCGGTGGCTTTGAAAAACATCGAACGCGATGGCGTAAAAATCGCGACTAAAGGCGACACGGTAACGGTAGAACCAGAGAATACCTATTACGAATTAGAATTCAAGAACGAGGAAGGAAAAGCAGTTTCGCTCTTCCCGAGATGGCAAGTAAATCCGAAAATGGGCACGGCCATTTCCCCAGACGTGAAACACGCCTGGAACCACGATATTTATACCTACGTTTCACTTGATCCACGCTTAGCGGCAGAGGCAGGTTCTGAAAAACAATGGTCTCAGACAGAAGCTCAAACGGTCACAACTGGCGACACGCTTTTCATCAATGACTTCGTGGCGATCCTAAAGGACGTGACGCGCGTAACAAATGTGGATGGCGTGGAATTAGCGGAGAACGATGCGGCAGTTCAAGCGAACTTCCAAGTATTAGGCAAAAACTCACAGCAATTTACCTTAAGCCCTATCTTCGTGATTAAAGGGGGGATGGTCGCGATGCCAGCTTTCGAAAGTGAAGAGACTGGTATTAAAATTAAATTCACGGGCATTAACCCGCAAGCGCAGGAGTTTGGTTTTGCTTGGAATACCACCCAACAGGAATTAATCGTCGTGAAAGCCTTAGAGAAACCCTACATTAATTTAGTGTGGATCGGATCTATCTTGATTTTCATCGGTTTATTTATTGCGACCTACCGCCGTTTAAAACCCGCGACCGCGGCTTAATATGGGAAAGAAAGAAATCTTAAGTTTAGCTGCCGCTGTTGGATTCATCCTAATTTGGATCATCGATTTAAATAGTCCTACACCCGCGGAAGTAAAGGGACAGTTCTGGGGAGAGATTTTCTACCACTATGGCTGGTTAATGTATGGCGTAGGCTGCTTGTTCTATTACCAATTCGCAAAGAACGAACGGATCAAAAAAGAGAAAGATGGAAACAAGTAATATCAGTTTGGATAATGCTCAAATCATCGGCATCATCGCCTCCATGGTCTTTTCTGCCTTTTTTTCTGGCGTCGAGATGGCCTTCGTATCTTCGAACAAATTGTATTTCGAACTCAAGGCGAAGCAGGATATTTTAAGTGCTAAAATCATTGCTAATTTCAACCAGCAGCCCTCCCGTTTTATCGGTACCATGCTCATCGGAAATACCTTGTCACTCGTGGCCTACGGTATTTTTATGGAGGAGTTTTTACACCATGTTGTCTTGCATTTTCTGTCGTTAAATGAAATTTTGGCGCGTTTGATTGCGACCATCGTGGCGACCATCCTCATTTTGATGACTTCAGAATTTACCCCTAAAAGTGTCTTCTTAATTAATCCTGATGCCATTTTAGAATTTTTAGCTGTACCTATTTGGGTGATTTACACCTTGATGTTTCCCTTAGTTTGGGTGACCGTGGGTCTTTCTAAATGGTTCATCACGAAAGTTCTTCGATTAAGTTATTCAGAGGAGAAACCGGCCTTCGGTTTGACGGATTTAAACCATTACCTCCAAAACCTAAACCGCAAAGTCTCCACCGAACAGGAAGCCGAAGTGGACCACAAAATCTTCCACAATGCCCTCGAATTTAAGCAGGTAAAAGTGCGGGATTGTATGATTCCGAGAACGGAGATTACAGCCATTGATGTAGAGGATGGCATCGAGAAGTTAAAAGAAGTATTCTTAGAAAGTGGTCACTCGAAAGTTTTAGTATTCAAAGAAACTTTAGAAGAAGTGTTGGGCTATTGCCATTCTTTGGCCCTATTCAAAAAACCGAAAGACCTGCAATCCATCCTGACCAGCATTCCGATTGTTCCAGAGGCGATGCCAGCGAATGATTTAATGATCAAGTTCTCGAAAGAACGGAAGTCGCTTGCCTTAGTAGTGGACGAATTCGGCTCTACGAGTGGATTAGTGAGTATGGAAGATGTGATGGAACAGATTTTTGGGGAGATTCAAGATGAATACGATGACTCGGAGGACTGGATCGAAAAGCAAATCGATGAGACGACTTTCGTCCTCTCTGGCCGTCACGAGATTGACTATTTGAATGAAAAATACGAATGGAATCTACCTGAAGGGGATTACGAAACTTTAGGAGGAATGCTAATTAGTTTATATGAGGATATTCCACAAGTCAATGAGTTGATTACCTTAGCGCCGTTCCAATTCCAAATCTTAACGACCACAGACGCGCGCATCGATACGGTGAAAGTCATGATTACGGGAAAGATCACTCCGGCGCCTTCTTCGGAATTATTGCATTAATACCCGCTGCAAGGTCTGGCATTTCATTTGTGTTTCCTGCCATTCTTTCGCTGGATTAGAGTCTTCCGTGATCCCACATCCGGCATAGAACACCGCGTGGTTTTCTTTGATCTCTACCGTGCGCAAATTCACGAATAAATGCGTCGCTTTTCCAAGATTCACTGGCCCTAAATAGCCTGAATACATCGAGCGATCGTGACTTTCCGTCGCGGAGATAAAATCAACGGCCTCCTGCTTAGGCGTTCCGCAAACCGCAGAAGTAGGATGCAATAAGCCTAACATCAAACCGGGCAATTGCGGAAAATCCATCGCCCTCGTATCAACCATATACTCCGTTTTCAGGTGCAATAAGTTTCCGGTAGAAATCGTCTTAGGGCCTATTTCCGTATATTCTCTTAGTCGAATCTTCTTAAAGCAATCAATGATATAGCGACTAACGAAAGCCTGTTCCTCGATCTCTTTTGTAGACCAACGCGCCTGGGAAGGGGCTATCGCAAACCCATCCGCATCTACTCCAGATTGTGTCCCTGCTAATGAAATCGTACGGAAAATTCCCTCCGCATTTTGTTCTACTAAAATCTCTGGGGTCGCACACATCCAAACTCCTCCTAAAGCCGGAATAGACAAGGCGCAAACAAAGGCCGTGGGATAGGCCGCACCTAATTCTTCAAGCGCCATCATCACATCGAAGGAGGCTGGTAATTCCTGCTCGTCCGTTCTAGATAAAACGACTTTCTGCAAGGGTCCCTTTTTAATCGCCTGAATAGCCTCTGCTACCCAGCCCATAAATTCCGTTTTCTTGGACTGATTTTCTGGGGGTGCTACGTAAGGTGTAGGAAGTTCTCTTGCTTGAAGCGTAAAAGAGCTTAAAGAATCCGCACGTAAAAAATAAGGTAAACCAATGAAAGGTGCAGCTAAGAAGCCAGAGGACAACTCGTCGAGATTCCAGCCCTCCTGTAGTCGTGTTCCTCCTGAAAAATCTTGTACTAGAAAGGCCTCCGCGCAATGCGGCAAGCGCCAAGCCGCCATCGCTGCCCCTTTGGCTATTCCTTCCTCCCAAGCGAATCCATCTTTCATTATAAGGGTATAATCGCCACCGTCAAACGGCTAGCACAAATCAAATTTTCTTCCTCGTCGTGAATCTTAATCTCATACACATGAATCTTACGACCGATACGCAATGGAATACATGTCCCAATCACATAACCACCCCGCGCAGACTTCAAATGGTTCGCATTGATCTCCACTCCCACTCCTGTTTCCGCCTTCGGATCTTTAACGGCTAAAACGACCGCCACACTTCCCAAAGTTTCCGCTAATACCACGGAAGCTCCCCCATGTAACAAACCGAGTGGCTGTTTTGTTCGGTGATCGACCGGCATTTTGGCCTTAATAAATCCAGGCTGAATTTCCGTAAACTCAATACCTAAATGCTCGATCATATTTCCCTTCGACATCGAATTCAATGTGTCTAGGGAGATGGAAGTATTAAACATATATTTCGTAATTTTGGCTAAAATTCGGAATAAAATACGATTAATATGCAATCTCGGCCTGATTTAGTGAAAGATATTTACCTGATTCGCCACGGCGAAACGGAATACAATCGCAAGGGGGTCGTGCAGGGCAGTGGGATTGATGCAGATTTAAATGAGTTAGGCCAAAAACAGGCTGCCGCTTTTTTTGCGCACTACAAAGATCTCCCGATTGATAAAATCTATACTTCAGCTTTGCGCAGAACGCATCAATCGGTGAAAGGGTTTATCGACAAAGGTTTGCCATGGGAGCAACACGCAGGCTTAAACGAAATTTCTTGGGGAAATAAGGAAGGTAAATCACCTAATACGGAGGATGATTTATACTATAAAAACCTAACGAAGACCTGGCGCGAGGGCAATGTCCACGTTCAATCCGAAGAGGGGGAAAGTCCAGTGGATGTTTTAGAACGCCAAAAGCCAGTGGTCGACCTTCTCCTGTCTAGACCGGAAGAAAAAGCTATTTTAATCGCGATGCACGGACGTGCGATGCGGGTTTTATTAACCCATTTATTTAACGCGCCACTCCACCATATGGATCAGTATGCGCACCAAAACCTGTGCCTCTACCACCTGCAATACGATTATACTGCGCAGGAATTTAGGCTATTAAAAGGTAACTGCGTCATTCACCTAGAGGATTTACCGCAATCAATGTAATGATATTACGACAACGAATGTATTGGGCGTTGCAATCCGGCGGGTGGTTCGCTTGGATGCTCAATGAAGCGGTGTTATACACGAATCAATACGGCTGGCACTGGGCGTGGTTGTATGCGTCTCTAGCAAACATCTCCTTAGCCATCTTGCTTACCCATCAATACAAGCGAATAACAAAGCAGTTTGCTTGGCAGGATTTGCCTCTTTTTGCCATGTTGCGTAATCATTTCATCGCCCTTTGTGTGATGGCGACTTGCCTGGTTGCGTTGAATTTGCCCATCGATCAATACTTATTAGGAGAGAATTTTGAAGTCCAAATGAGCCCCTTCATCATCACGCAGTACCTCTTTAACTTTATGAAGCCGCTCGCGATTTGGATGTTAATCTACTTCTTCTTCCAATATTCCAAGAAACAGCTCGTGATGGAACGGGAGAATAACCAACTCGAACGCGCCATTCAAGAAACGGAGGGCAAGGTCTTGCGCGCGCAGATGAATCCCCATTTCGTATTCAATGCTCTCAATAGCATTCGTGCCTTAATCACAGAGGATCCGGCTAAGGCCAAAAAAGGGATCAACCAACTCTCCAAACTACTCCGCAGCTCCCTGTTAACGGAGCGCAAGAAAACCATTTCCATCGCGGAAGAATTAGACACGATTATCGACTACCTAAATTTGGAAAAGATCCGCTATGAAGAACGCCTGACCTGGAAATTAGACGTTGCGAAGGAAATAAATCAAGCCCAGATTCCGCCTATGTTATTGCAGACTTTGGTGGAGAATGCGATCAAACACGGTATTGCTCATTCTTCAAAGGAAGGATTAATCGAAATTAAGGGTGAGGTGATTGGTGATCAAATTCAATTACAAGTGATTAATCCGGGTCATTTGAAAATTCGTGGGGAATCAACGGGCATCGGTTTAATAAACTCCCAAAACAGACTCACTTTATTGTTCGGTGAGACCGCTCATATTGACTTAAAACCTTTGGACAAAAATCGCGTCCTCGCTTCCGTCACGATTCCGTATCTTGCTGAAACAATAGCCTAAATCCCCTATGAAAGCCATCATTGTAGACGACGAGCGCCTTGCCAGAAATGAACTGAAACGTTTATTAGAGAATTTTCCGTCCATCGAGGTAATCGGTGAAGCGGCGAATACGGATGAGGCGAGTCAACTCATCGAAGAATTACAACCCGATGTGGTCTTTTTAGACATCCAAATGCCGGGCAAAACAGGTTTTGAATGGCTGGAGGAATGGGATGGTTTTCTACCGGAGATTATTTTCACAACCGCTTTTGACGAATATGCGTTGAAGGCATTTGAGGTAAATGCCTTAGATTATGTCTTAAAACCGATCGAGTTAGCGCGATTAAGTGAAAGTATTCAAAAATTAGAATCCCGTTTTCAGCGTCCAGCTTCCACAGAAAAATCGGTTACAGCCAATCACGTATTAGGCGGTAATGACCAGATTTTTGTGAAAGACGGGGAGAAATGTTGGTTTGTGCGTTTGGATCGCGTGCGCTTGTGTGAATCGATGGGGAATTATGTTCGTTTGTTTTTTGACGACCAAAAACCCCTCGTCCTCAAATCCCTCAACTCTTTAGAGGAGCGTTTAGATCCGAAATTATTTTTCCGTTGCAACCGCAAACACATTGTGAACCTGAACTTCATTGAGAAGATTGAACCTTGGTTTTCCGGTGGACTACAAGTAACCTTAAAAGGCGAAAAAGCAGAGAAAATAGAAATTTCCCGCCGGCAATCGATCCGGTTTAAGGAGCTTTTGTCTCTTTAGTACTTTTAGTAGTTCGCGCTGGTGCTTCCCCTAACAAGAATCCATAGGGTGCTAGATTAGGGATGGAATCAAAAATCACTTTCATCACAGCCGTGAGTGGAAGTGCTAAAATCAATCCTGGAATTCCCCATAGTAATTCTCCACATAACAAGGCCAGCATCGCCACCATCGGGTTCATACTCACTTTCGATCCCACCACAAGAGGCGTGATAAAATTCGCTTCAATAAACTGAGCCGCCGCTACCCACGCCACCACGGCTAACGCATGCGATGGACTCAAGGTCACCAAGCTCAATAAAATAGGCAACAAAGCACCCATCCAAATGCCGATGTAGGGGATCAACAATAAGACACCCGTCAAAAATCCGAAAAACACCGGATATTCCACTCCAATCCACCAAAATCCGACCGAATTCAACACGCCTACAATTAACATAACAACCAGCAATCCGACTAAATAACCTTGCACCACGGATCCCGTTTTTTCCATCACTTTCGTTAAGACTTGTGCTTCCGTCTTAGGAAACACTTTCTGCAAAAAGCTTTCAAAAAAATCGCGGTAAAACAAAAAGAAAAAGGTGAAAACCGGCACTAAAATGAGGGCCGTTACTGTATGCAGAGCGGTCGAAAATGTGGTGCTAATAATCACTCCAGAGTTTTTCAACAAGGCCATCAACTCATTACTCAGCTCTAGCATTTGCTTCCGACGCGAGATATTGAAATTAGCTGAAATAAAGGACTGCAAGCTGGAGATCCACTTTTCGGCTTTTTTTGCGAAGAGAGGAAACTCAGAGGAGAATTCCATGATTTGCATTCCTGCGACAAAAAGCAAAGAGGAAATCAGAGCAAAGGTCAGCAAGATGGCGATGAAGATGGACAGGGCGCGGGGAAAACCTTTGGCCTCCATCCACTTACTCGCAGGCAATAACAAAAGGGAGAGAACGAGCGCAAAAGAAAGTAAAATCAACAAGTCCTGAAGTAGATAAGCCGCAGCAATAATCAAAGCCATCGATAAGAGGGCGTTGGATAAACGGGACGAATAAGCGGTGTTGTTTGACATATCTAATAAATTAACAATTACATAACATACGACTTCCTATATTTGTGTCGTAATCCGTTCACAACCTATGGCACAAGCTTCACCCGCATACAAAATTCTACTCGTAGATGATGATGCAGACATTTTGGAGTTATTGGAATACAATTTACTAAAAGAAAACTTTCTTTTAGCAAAAGCAACAAATGGAAAAGAGGCCATCGCTGCCGCTAAATCTTTCCAACCTCATTTAATCATCATGGATGTCATGATGCCAGAAATGGATGGCATCGAAGCAGCCCGCCAAATCAAATCAAATCCCGAATTCAAAAATACACTCATCCTGTTCCTTACGGCACGTGGTGAAGAGTACACCGAAATCGCTGCTTTTGAAAGTGGAGCCACAGATTATGTCGTAAAACCGATCAAATTACGTGCCTTAATTAGCCGAATCAACGCCTTACTAACACGTGAAGTAGCTGTTCCTGAGTCGAAAAACGACGTTATTTCCATCGGAGATTTAGTCATTGACCGCGTGCAATATGCAGCCACATTCCAAGGAAGAGCCTTGATTTTACCTAAAAAGGAATTTGAATTGCTTTCTTTCTTAGCCAAGAACCCGAATAAGGTATTTAACCGTGATGAGTTATTAGAAAAGGTGTGGGGATCAGATGTATTCGTAGTGGAACGCACGGTGGATGTACATATCCGTAAATTGCGCGAAAAAATCCCAGAATATTACATCAAAACATTGAAGGGGGTAGGCTATTTATTTTCAATCGACAAAGCCTAATTGCCCATTTTTAGGTAAATTGCATCCTGAATGATGCGCCTAATTTCAACCCTTATTTTTTGTCTTTTATTTACCTGTGTGCTAGCGCAGGGACCTAAGCGTGAGTTGAGGGGAGTTTGGGTGGCGACAGTCCAAAACATCGACTGGCCCAGCCCGCACAATTACGACGGCGCGAAACAAAAATCCGAATTTATTGATCTATTGAATTCCCACCAGAAAACAGGAATCAATGCCCTTTTTGTCCAAATTCGAACCGCCTCTGATGCGCTTTATGCGAAAAGTGCTGAACCTTGGACGACCTACCTTTCTGGGAAACAGGGGCAGGCGCCTAGCCCCTATTACGATCCTTTGGAATTTATGATCAATCAGACGCATGCCCGTGGGATGGAATTTCACGCCTGGTTAAACCTGAACCGTGCTTCCATGTCATCGCGAGCGCTATTAAGTTCAGAACACGTCGCTAGAAAACACCCAGAATGGCTTTTGTCTTATGGGGGACAGTTGCTGTTTGATTTTGGTATTCCTGCAGTACGCCATTACATCGCAGGACTCGTACGTAATATCATTTTGAATTATGATGTGGATGGAATCCACTTTGACGATTATTTTTATCCGTATCCAGATCCGAAATCAAAATTAAATGACGAGGATACCTATCTAAAATACCGGCTTTCGGGTGAATCTAGGGCAGACTGGAGGCGTCGTAATACGAGTGCGTTAATTCAGGAAATCTCCGAGACCATTCGCAAGACCAATCCGAAAATGAAGTTTGGGATAAGTCCATTTGGGATTTGGCGACATAAAACATCTGATCCCGTGAAAGGATCGCCTACGGTGAAAGGTTTGCAATCTTATGACGATTTATATGCGGATACAGATTATTGGTTAAAGCAGGGCTGGTTAGATTATATCGCGCCACAATTGTATTGGGATACGGCACACCGAGTGGCGCCTTTTAAGCCATTAGCCGAGTGGTGGAATGCACATTCCTATGGGAAACCGGTGTATTTTGGGATGGCATCGTATCATTTAGGGGATGTGTGGACGAATAAGGAAATGAAAAAGCAGGTGGAAATTAGCCGAAGTATGTCTCAAGGTCAAGGATTGATTTTTTATAGTTCGACTTCTTTGACGAAAAATACAAAGGGCTTTAGGGATACGTTGCGTGCTCATTATTTTGTGCATCCGGCTTTAGTCCCTACAACGCCGTGGCTCGATAGTATTGCGCCGCATGCGCCTACTCAGGTATTTTTAGCCAATAAAAAGCTTAAATGGCAAGCCGGCGAGGAATCGGATGATAAAGATCCGGTAGCCTATTATGTGGTGTACCGAATCCCGAAACAGGACAAAAAGTACTTGGAAGATCCAAGCAACATTATCTACAAAGGGAAGGCAACGGAAGTATTTTTGGAACAAGATGACCTTAAACCGGGTTATGGATTTACGGTGACCGCCCTCGATCGTCTGCACAATGAAAGCAGGCCGAGCGCTATCGCCTGGATTAAACCCGTTAGCAGCGATTAATATGCATTTAAAAATTAAAGAAATTACGGAAGAGACGATCGATACGAAGACGATCCATTTTTGGCAACCGATTCACGATGCTTTGCATTATCTATCGGGTCAGTTTTTAACCGTCATCCCCGAAATCGAGGGCAAAAAAGTCCGCAGAAGTTATAGCTTATCGTCTTCCTCGAAGACCGATATGTCCCCTGCCATCACGGTAAAACGCATCGATGGAGGCTTAGTATCGAACTTTCTTTGCGATACTTTGAAAGAGGGTGATAGCCTAGAGGTATTGGAGCCGATGGGAAATTTTACATTGGAAGCCGAGGCGTCTGCTTCAAAAAATTATGTATTCGTGGGCGCAGGTTCAGGGATCACGCCTTTGTTGTCGATGATCAAAACGATCTTACATGGCGAACCGTTGTCTAAAATTCACTTAATCTACGGTTCTCGTCACGAGGATCAAATTATCTTCAAAAAGATCTTGGATGCATTAGAGTCCTCGCACTCCAATCGCTTCAAAGTATTGCACGTTATCTCTCAACCCGCTGCGAATTGGCCAGGATTGAAAGGCCGAATCAACCAGGCTTCGATTGTGTATTATTTAAAACAAGAACTAGGCCTAGACATCGCATCTGCCCATTATTATTTGTGCGGTCCGCAAGGAATGATGACGGAAGTGCAATCGTCTTTAGCGATGTTTGATGTGCCGGCAGGTCAAATTCACCAGGAATCTTTCGGAGTGGTGGCCAGCGAAGAGATGGAGCAAGCCGAAGAGGATGGCACGTTGCAAACGCAAGAAGTGACCCTGATTTACGAAGGAAAAGAACATAAAATTACCGTTCAACCGAGCGAAACCATTTTAGAGGCGGCTTTAGAGGCTGACTTAGACATCCCCTATTCATGCCAAGCAGGCATGTGTACGGCTTGTATGGGTCTATGTTCGAGCGGAAAAGTGGGGATGGACGAGGAAGACGGCTTAACCCCAGGCGAGATCGCGAAGGGCTATATTTTAACTTGCGTGGCGCATCCATTGAGCGCTGGCGTAGTGATTGACTTAGATTAATATGAAACAGAGAACATTTTTACCGGCAGATTTTCAATTAAGTACCTGGGAATCGGTGTTGCCTTATTTTGAGCAATTGAGTGCGACGGAAATCTCCAGCATTGCTGATTTACGGGATTTTTGCACGAACCGCTCCGAATTAGAATCCTACTTATCAGAAAACTTCGCGTGGCGCTACATCAAAATGTCATGCGATAACCAAAACGAAACGTTACAAACGAGCTACGCTCAGTTTGTGAACGAAATTATGCCCAATGCCTCTGTTTTCGATGACGCTTGGAATAAGAAAGTGATCGAAAGTCCGTTCGTAAACGAACTAACAGAAACGGGATTCCCGGTGATGTTACGCGGCATGAAGAAGGCGATCGAAATCTTCCGCGAGGAAAATATTCCCTTGTTCACGGAATTACAGAATTTAGAAACCAATTATGGGGCCTTAACCGGCGCCTTAATGGTGACGATTAAAGGCGAAGAAAAAACTTTACAACAGGCGGGGGCATTGTTGGAATCTACAGATCGCGCGGAACGCGAAGAAGTGTACCAAACGATGGTGCAAAAACGTTTGACGATCAAAAATGAGTTAAACGATTTGTATACTTCGCTTATTGAAAAACGCCATCAAGTAGCTTTGAACGCGGGTTTTGAAAACTACCGCGATTATGCTTTCGCGAGCTTAGGCCGTTTTGATTACGGTCCTGCGGAATGTTTTGAATTCCACGAGGCGGTAGCCGAAACAGTTGTCCCTTTATTGAATGAAGCGGCGGCGAAGCGCAAGGAGGAGATGGGGCTGGATGCATTGAAACCTTTTGATAAGGCGGTAGATCCATTAGGTCGCGGACCTTTGAAACCATTCGAGACAGGAGAAGAATTATTGACCAAAACGATCGGCGTTTTCAACGAGATGGATCCGTTCTTGGGCAATTGCCTGAAAGAAATGGTGACATTGGATCGATTCGATTTAGACTCACGCAAGGGCAAGAATCCAGGCGGCTATAATTATCCTTTAGAGGAGACGGGGTATCCGTTCATCTTTATGAACGCGGCAGGAACCGTGCGTGATGTGGTGACTTTGTTACACGAGGGTGGGCATGCGGTGCACAGTATTTTGACCAAAGACCTAGCCTTAAATTCCTTCCGTAATTTCCCCTCTGAAGTGGCTGAGCTGGCTTCGATGAGTATGGAATTGATGACGATGGACCTTTGGGGACATTATTTCACGAATCCCGAAGAGGCGAAACGTGCCAAAATCAAACACCTAGAAGATATCTTAGAAACACTTCCTTGGGTGGCGACCATCGATGCTTTCCAGCATTGGGTGTATGAGAACCCAACACATTCTGTGGCACAACGCGAAGAAAAGTGGAATGAAATCGTTTCGAAATTCTCGGATACGGTGACGGATTGGACGGGATTAGCGGAGGTGCGGTCGAATATTTGGCAAAAACAATTGCATTTATTCGAAGTACCTTTTTATTACATTGAATATGCGATTGCGCAATTAGGAGCGCTGGCGGTTTGGCGTAATTATTGCCAAAATCCGAAAAAAGCCCTCGAGCAATACATCGCCGCCCTTTCTCTGGGATATACACAGCCGATGAAAACGATTTATGCCACAGCCGGCATCGAATTCAATTTCAGCAAGCCGTATATCCAGGAATTAATGGACTTTTTAGCGGATCAACTTAAAAAAATTGCCGAAAGTTAGGCGAACGATGACCTATTCCTTATTTTTGCAAATAATTATTGACACAGCCTTATGAAATTAACGAATTTACTTTCTTTAGTAGCCATTTTAGCGGTAGCGACTTCTTGTGATTACCAAAAAAACAACACAATCAAACAAAAAGACGTGCGCAAAGGCGATGAGTATGTGTACGGTGTTCACCCAGACAGCGCAGCGGTTCAATCGAAATTAACCTACGATGCAAAGCCTGAACTAGAAGTGAAAGCGAATGCCATCCGCGAGAAATTATTCAAAGGAAAAGCAATTAATCAAGGAAACTAGTTCCTGATCATATAGATTTTAAAGAAGCCGGTTTATCCGGCTTTTTTTATGCTCTTTCGAGAGAGCCGTACGATTAATTCACCAGCATATCCCTTAAAAAAGTCAATTGGTAAATTCCAGCCACATAGATGAGTGCCCAAATCAGCGAGGAGATTCCCATAAAAAACAAGATGCGCGCAGTAGGTACTTTGAACGAAAGCGCTAGTAAACTTCCTCCTATCGGAGTAAAAATCAACGGTGTTAACGCCGCAATTCCTTTAATTCCAAAGCGTTGCCAAATATCCACCGCATAGCGAATACGTTTCGAGAATAGTTTGGGTTTTGAACTGCGGTACTTAGCAACCAATCCTAAAATGGCTTTACCCGCTGTGATGATAATCGTTACCGTAGCCATCGCACCTAACCACGTAAATAGCACAGTCTCATACCAAGTCAAGCCTAGGCTAAAACCCGTGATGGGCCCAGCGATAAACTTCAATCCCGTGGCGATCATTACACCAGAATAGGCTCCCCAAGACATTATTTCGCAGATTGATAGATGGATTTACCTTCGTCTAAGAAGCTAACAAAGTGAGAGACATTGGCGTCGAAAGCGACCGGTTGAACCATAGGCTTATCATCCTTACGAGGATCTAATAAAACGTAATGCGGTTGCGCGTTTGAGTTGAAGCGAGAAATTTGAAAGTCGAGGTTTTGGTCCCCTAAAGTCTTCTTCTCCTGCCCGTCTACTTTCGAAGTATACCACTTGTCTGCCGGCAATTCCGTCTTGTCGTCGCAATACAAGGCCACCACCACATAATCGTTTTTTAGTCGCTGTAACACCGCTGGATCAGACCAAACATACTCCTCCATCTTCCGACAATTCACACAACCGTGTCCCGTGAAGTCGATAAACAAGGGTTTGTTTGCTTTCAACGCAGCGGCTTTCGCCTGCTCAAAATCGAAATAGCCATCGAGACCCAATGGCAACTCTAAGAAATCGCTATATAATGCGCCGGTTTTTTGCGCAACAGGCTCAACGGCTTGCGATCCTTTGAAATCCTGCGAATTCATCGGTGGCAACCAGCCAGAAAGCCCTTTCAACGGCGCTCCGAACATCCCCGGAACCAAGTAAATAACAAAGGCTAAAACCGCCGTCGCAAACAAGGTACGTGGAACTGACAGATTCTTCGCAGGACCATCGTGTGGCAAGGAAATCTTACCGAATAAATACAAAGTCAAGGCCGTAAAGATCGCAATCCAAATCGCTAGGAAGATCTCACGATCCAATAGATGCCAGTGGTAAACCTGATCCGCTACACTTAAGAATTTAAATGCAAGCGCAATTTCTAAGAAGCCCAAAACGACTTTCACCTCGTTCATCCAATTGCCGGATTTAGGCAATTTCTGCATAAAGCCCGGGAAGATCGCAAACAAGGTAAACGGAATCGCAAAGGCTAAGGAGAAACCTAACATCCCGATGATTGGTTTCAAGAAGGCACCTTGGGAAGCCGCAATTAAAATGGATCCAGCAAGCGGACCGGTGCAAGAAAAGGAAACTAATACAAGCGTGAAGGCCATAAAGAACACGCCGATGAATCCACCTTTATCCGACTTCGCATCCACCGTGTTCACTAAGTTCGATGGCAACACAATTTCAAACGCACCCAAGAACGAAATACCGAACAAGATAAATATCGTAAAGAAGAGCATATTCGGGATCCAGTGTGTACTCAAGAAGTTCGCAAAACTAGCTCCCGCGAAGAAGGCTAATAGCGTTCCGAAAAACACATAAATCAACACAATAAATCCACCATATAAAAAGGCTAATCCTTTACCGCCTTTTTGTTTCGTGAAGAAACTCACGGTCATCGGAATTAATGGATAAACGCAAGGTGTTAATAAAGCCAAGAATCCGGCACCTAGGGCGATCCAAAAGAAAGCGAAAAGGGAGTCATCTGCGGGTGCTTCAGTAGGTGTGGCCGCAACAGTAGGTTTTGCCACTACGGAGTCCACATTCACCGGCTCGATAACGGGAACGGCAGCTGTGTCAGCCGTAACCGCCATCTCCGCCTTTCCACTTAAAGCGAAAACGCCTCTAATAGGCACACAAAGTCCAGAAACGTTCGAGCAAGATTGGGAATCGTAGGAACCCTCAATCGTGTAAGCCGAGGCGGTAATTTTGATTTTTTGGCGAAATTCGGCTTGACCAGTAAAATAAGTATAGGTACCATTCCAAATCTCGGTATCCGTTTTCGAATGGGGATTGATGGCTTTTAGGCCGCCCACTGTTTGAAAACCAACTCCTGGTTTAAAGGTAACCGTTGTCACGACCGGCCCTAAATCTTTGTCGAAATCAGACGAGTAAAGGTACCAATCTTTTTCAATGGCGACTTTAAAAATGACCTCTGCTTGCTCCCCTACTTTCGGGTTTGCAGGCTTGATAGACCAAGACCATTTAGCGGGGGTAATCTTTTGGGCAATGGCCGGGATGGCCAAGAAAGCGAACAAAAGAAAGGCGATATATTTTAATTTCATGTTTGTCTCAAAATGCAAAGTCAAAATTAAGAAAAAAGCGCAGAAACGTGCGTGATATTTGTCTTATTATAGGCTCTTTTCGTTTTTCAATTTGGAGAAAAAAACGTATTTTTGACCTTTCAAATTGTAATCCAGAACCCATTTCTTTTTATGGCATCCACTTTCCCTACACAACGAGACAAAGAAATTTTTGACCTGATTAACCAGGAGGCACATCGCCAAGAATTTGGCATTGAATTAATCGCCTCTGAAAACTTCACCTCTCCTCAGGTGATGGAAGCACAGGGAAGTGTTTTAACCAACAAATACGCGGAAGGTCTTCCAGGAAAGCGTTATTATGGTGGTTGCGAAGTAGTGGATGAAGTGGAGACGTTAGCGATTGAACGTGCGAAGGAATTATTTGGCGCAACGTGGGCAAACGTTCAACCTCACTCAGGTGCTCAAGCAAATGCGGCGGTATTCTTATCTTTCTTAAACCCAGGCGATAAAATCTTAGGATTTGATTTGTCTCACGGTGGTCACCTTTCACACGGTTCTCCAGTGAATTTCTCGGGTAAATATTTCCAAGCGTTCTTCTACGGTGTAGAGAAAGAAACGGGATTGATCGATTGGGACAAAGTAGAAGCAACTGCCCTTAAAGAAAAACCAAGATTGATCATTTGTGGAGCGTCTGCTTATTCTCGTGATTGGGATTACGCCCGTCTACGCGCGATCGCTGACCAAGTAGGAGCGATTTTATTAGCTGATATTTCACACCCATCTGCGTTAATCGCGAAGGGTTTATTAAATAACCCGGTTCAACATTGCCATATTATCACGACTACGACGCACAAAACGCTTCGTGGACCGCGTGGTGGTTTGATTATGATGGGGAATGATTTTGAGAATCCATTTGGCTTTAAAACCTTAAAAGGAGAATTGAAAATGATGTCTGCGTGTTTAGATGGCGCCGTGTTCCCAGGAACGCAGGGTGGTCCTTTAGAGCACGTGATTGCGGCGAAAGCGATTGCTTTTGGCGAGGCATTAACTCCTACATTCGAGGCATATGCGAAGCAGGTGCAGACGAATGCGCAAGCGATGGCGAAGGCCTTTTTAGCGAAAGGATACGATATCATCTCAGGCGGTACAGATAATCACTTGATGTTAATTGACTTACGTCCGAAAGGATTGAGTGGTAAATTAGCAGAGAATACGTTGATTCAAGCCGATATTACAATCAACAAAAACATGGTTCCATTCGACGACAAGTCTCCATTCGTTACTTCAGGTATGCGTGTGGGAACGGCGGCGATGACGACACGTGGTTTGAAAGAAACGGATATGGCTCAAATCGTGGAGATGGTCGACAAGGCCTTGATGAACCACGATAATGAGGCGGTATTGAAATCTATCAAAGGAGAAGTAAATGAGTGGGTGAAGCAATTCCCATTATACCTATAATAACACATGGCAACAGATCAAGATTTTGACGATTTCGACGACGATGACGCATCGGATGGCACAGAGATGTCCTTCCTAGGTCATTTAGAAGAATTAAGATGGCATATTCTGCGATCTGTTGCTTCCTTTTTTATTTTCGCAGTGGCCGCTTGGTTCTTCCGTGAATTCATTTTCAGTTCGATCATTTTAGGTCCCACGAAAACGGATTTTTATACGAACCAAATCCTGTGTCAAGCCGCTGACCTCTTCAACATGCCTAGTTTGTGCATGCAGAAGGCTGATTTTATACTTCAAAGTAGAGAGGTTTCAGGTCAATTCATGATGGCCCTAACACAGTCGATCATCGTAGGTCTTTTATTTGCGTTCCCTTACATGTTCCACGAATTGTGGCGCTTCATCAAACCAGGCTTAAAAAGCAAGGAATTGAAAGCAGCGCGTGGGGCGGTATTTTGGGTTTCTGTATTGTTTTTTAGTGGGGTTGCTTTCGGGTATTTTGTGGTGGCACCTATGGCCATTAATTTCCTTGCGAACTTTAAATTAGATCCGAGCATCCAAAACCAATTTGACATCAACGATTACATTTCCTTGTTATCTATGTTGACGTTAGCTTGCGGAATCACCTTCCAATTACCGATGATAGCCTTTGTGCTATCTCAAGTAGGCATTTTAACCCCGTCCTTCATGCGGGAATATCGCAGACATGCCCTTATTGTCATTTTTATCGTGGCGGCGATCATCACCCCTTCTCCAGATGTGATTTCACAGCTTTTAGTGGCGTTCCCACTTTTAGGCTTATATGAAATCAGTATTGGCGTTTCAGGCCGCGTCTTGAAGCGTAAAATGAGAGAAGAAGAGATGGAATCGAATTCTTAATCGAATTCTCAACAACAAACGAATGAATTATTTATCGGCGGAGAACATATCACGCAACCTAGGCGAAAGATGGGTGTTTAAAGGTTTATTTTTTGGCCTCCAAAAAGGCGAAAAAGTAGCCCTCATCGGGAAAAACGGCACAGGTAAAACCACCTTAATGGAATCCCTCATGGGGATGCAAACGCCAGACGAGGGAAAAATCTCCATCCGCAAAGGAATTCGCGTAGGTTACCTACCTCAGAATCCGATTTTCGCTGAAAACGAACAAGTCCTTAATTACCTGTTCTCGGACGATTTACCTAGCGCAGTTGCCATCAAATCCTACGAGAAAGCGATGCTGTCTGGCGATTCGAAAGAATTAGAAGACGCCTTCGCCTTAATGGAAGCCCACAACGCATGGGATTACGAGGCACGTGCGAAACAAATTATCAGCCGCTTAGGCATTCCAGATGGCGACCAAAAGGTTTCCACCTTATCTGGGGGCCAAAAGAAGCGTCTTTCCTTGGCTAAACTTTTGATCGAGAGCCCAGATATTATGATTCTGGATGAGCCGACTAACCATTTGGACATCGAAACCATCGAATGGCTAGAAGGAATCATGTCCGGCCCTAATGTCACCGTTTTAGTCGTCTCCCACGACCGTTATTTCCTAGACAAGGTCTGCAATAAGATGATGGAATTAGCCGACGGCTCCATCTATACCTACGAAGGAAACTACGCCTATTTTTTAGAGAAAAAAGCCGAACGCGAAGCTTCAGATGCCAGCAGCGTTTCAAAGGCCAAAAACCTCTACCGGAAAGAACTCGAGTGGATGCGCAAGCAACCCAAAGCGCGTGGAACAAAATCCCAATCCCGCATCGATGCCTTCTACGAAACCGAAGAAAAAGCAAACAAAAAACTAGACGACAGCAAACTGGAACTCAACATCCAAATGTCCCGCCTAGGTAACAAGATCATCGAAATCAACCACCTGAAAAAGGCTTGGGGAGACAAGAAGATCATCAACGATTTTACGTATACGTTTAAGAAGAAGGACCGCATCGGTATCGTAGGCAAAAACGGCGCCGGCAAAACGACGTTCTTACAACTCTTAACTGGTTTAGAACAACCGGATTCAGGCACCATCGATCCCGGCGAAACGCTAGTGGTGGGCTATTATACCCAAATTCCCTTCGATTTCCGCCCAGAACAACGCGTCATCGACACCATCACCGAAATCGCTGAAGTCATCCCTTACGGAAAGAACGAATCACTCAGCCCAAGCCAGTTTTTGAGCAAATTCCTCTTCCCTACTGCTCAGCAATATACTCCGGTGGAAAAGCTGTCAGGTGGCGAAAAGAAGCGTCTACAATTAATGCGCGTACTCGTAAAGAATCCGAATTTCTTGATCCTCGATGAGCCTACGAATGATTTGGACTTAGATACCTTACAGTTATTAGAAGACTTCCTAAGCGAGTTCCAAGGCTGTCTATTGTTGGTTTCCCACGATCGTTATTTCATGGATAATCTCGTGGATCAGTTAATCCTGGTGGAAGGCGAAGGAGAAGTAAACTTCTTTAATGGAAACTACACGGATTACCGCACGGCTTTAGAAAACAAGGAAGATGAGCCGGCTGCCAAGCAAAGTCCCGTAAAAGCTCCATCGACATCGGCTCCCGTAGCGGCAGCACCTAAAGGACCTAAACTTAGCTTCAAGGAACAAAAAGAGTTCGAGGAACTTGAAAAAGAAATGGCGGCTTTGGAAATCGAAAAAGATTCCTTCGTCGAAAAACTCAACCAAGGTTCGGAAGATTTTCAATTGTTAACCGATTGGGCGAAAGCCATTGAGGACATCAAGAATAAGCTGGAAGAGAAGGAGCTGAGGTGGCTCGAGTTATCGGATAGATAAGCTAGCTGAATTTACAAAGACCGAAGAAAGTTATTCTTCGGTCTTTTTTTAAATTGTTTATTCGTTTTAATACGCTACATTTAAATCGTGGTTTAGATGAAATCGAATTCTCCGACCACTTATATCCCTTTGTATTATTGACTCTTTTCTGCTTCAATAATCCTGTTCTCCCCCTTAATAATTTGTTTTAATCATACTTGCTGTAGATGATTAGGGCCTTGTATACTGATTATTTCGGTACCAAAGCCAAGGAATTACCTGTGAAATAACTTATCAGAATAGGATAATAAAGACTACGTTTCCATCGAAATCAAGTGTGTTGGTGAAACCCGAAAAACCAATCAAGAGTAGGGATGAAAAAAAACTCAATTTTTATGAAAAAGTTAATCTTTAGTATAGCGATGTTAGCTACAATTATATCGCCGATTAATTCTCGAGCACAAACTACCATTGATAGGGGTGAACTACCTGATGTTTCAATTATTTGTAAGCTGTCCTATTATACAGTTGAAATAGATTTAAAAATCATTACATTTACCTATCAAGTGTCTGTTATTGAGTGCAATAACGGTTTTCGTCAAGCGGTAGATAATTTTTGGCCAAACTAAAATGAATATTTCTATAAGTCATTTAATAGCTGGTTACATTAAAGGTGAATCAGCTATTAAAATCCCTCATCTAGAATTAACTCATGAGGACAAAGTTGTATTCATTAAAGGGAGTAATGGTTCAGGTAAAACTTCATTTTTAAAAGTATTTTATAATGGTATTCGTACGATCGAGGGCCAAGTGCTGATTGATCAAAATGAGCTAAACGAAAAAACGAGAACAAATTGGCTAAGTAAGATAGGCGTTTGTCTTCATAACGGCCTTTCTTACAACCATCTAAGCGTTGAAGAAAACAAACGCCTTATCAGTTATTTATATCCATTAGCCCCCCATGATTATCGTAGTTCATTATTTAATTCCTTGAATTTAGCTGAGATTTCTACTAAAAAAGCGAATGAACTATCGGTCGGTCAAAGAAAGCGACTTGACCTATTTTTGGCTATGCAACATAAGCCCCAACTTGTTCTTTTAGATGAACCCACATCGAATTTAGATTCTGAGAATGCCGCATTAATTCATTCTATTATTCGAGATTATTCTCAGTATAAAAACATGCAATTTATCATTGCTTCGAATAACGAGAAGGAAATTGCCCTTTTCGACACAAAAGTCGTCCAAATTACGAACGGGGAAATACTAGTAAACTAGAAAATATTACCTAAACAGGAATAAATTTGACGGTCCTAACTTATATCAAATTCGAACTAATAAAGTCCACGTTCAAAAGAAACGCAATCATTGGCATGCTCCTGGTTCTATTGATTCAGGCGACGGCCTTTTTACATTTTAAATCAAACTCTGTGCTACTTTTTGAATATGTAGACAAACCGAACTGCAGCTATACGACTTACTGTTTTTATAAATTAAGTGTCATACATAAAAATGTTGTCTTGCTTTTAATAGCTGTCTTTTATTTTGATCTGTTTTTATCTCAAAACGTTAATAGTAAAAACCTGAAACTTTTACCAATAAACAAGAGGAATGAGCTTATTGGAAACCTACTAGTTAACACGCTGCTATTATCATTATTCACGTTAGTCCTTAGCATATTGTTAAACAAAGAATTCGACTCTTATATTCCGATTCACTATTGGGAGAATAGCCCTATTACTAAAACAAACTATTTCTACCAAATGACAATAGAAGCACTAGTAGTTCTACCTCTTGTCGTTTTTGTTGCGAATTATTGTTACAAACTGAACAAGACCATTATCCTATTGATTGGATCAATTCTATTACTTCTTTTGAATTCCACAAACCATGCAATTGGCAGTGAAAATGTTCAATTATTAAAAACTGTTACCTACAAATAGATGCAAAATCTTTTAAAATATAATCTCTATCTCTATTTCAAAAGCAAAAAGCTTCTGTTAGCAACGGGTGGTATTCTATTTTCCTTCATTTTACTGCTCCTTAATTTTAATATCACTTCAGAAGGAAGCCTTATTAATCAATTGTATTTACAAGAAGTTTCTTTCAGCTTTAAAGTTTTAAATTTTTGTTTATTAATTATCTACCCTTTTGTATTTATATCCTATTTACAAGTAGATCTGGAAAATGATTTCCGAAACAGAATTGAAATAATTCCTCCTAGCAAACTTTCTCAAATACACTCAAAAACTATACTATTCTTGCTGATTGAAAGTACTTTTTCAATCATGTATATTTTCTTCATGGAGTTGAAATTACCTAATTCGCCCATAGATTCAAGATCGTTTATTATTCAAAATCTGATTACCTACCTCCTTTTTTCTATTCCCTATATTTATATAATAACTTCCTTTTTTTACTACTTTAAAAACACAACCTACTTATACCTAATACACTTTTTCTTTTCCATTTTAAGCTATTTTGATTCTTTCTTTTGGCTTCCTACTAGTTGGGGCAAATTGATTTTATCATACAATATTTATACCAAGCAAAACATCATCCTTTCATTTTATGAAAACCACCCTATCAAATACTTTTATTTATATTTTATATTTTCTACCCTGTTGGTTCTGTTTTTAAATAGAAAATTCCAAAATGAAAACAAGTAAAATACTTCAGTCAACTATTCAATTAGGACTTATTTTGGGTCTGATTGGAATCATCCTAATTTTAGCAGACACTTTCAGTGATAGTACAGGTATCATCACTATTCTGAGAATTTGTTTTTTAATTGCTTTTATCGCTATCCCAATCTATTTATTAAAAAAGATCTTAGACTCTTATTCAAGCTATTACAAAAATCGCTTTATCTATTACTTACATATTTTTCTAACTGCTCACTCACTGATATTTGCCTTCAATCTAGCTTTTTACAATTACTTCTTCCCGGAGTATAAAGTAATTTACGCTGAGAAAAAAACTCAAAACTCGAGGGATAGAATAGAAGAAGTAGAAGCAAAGAATAGCTTAACAATTGAGAATAAGGACTCCTCTTTACAGAAAAGACAGGAGGAAATAACAAAAAGTTTTGAACGCGCAAAAATGACTAAAGATTACGCAAAAACGGTAGCAATCAATCTTTTCCTAGCCTTAGCATTGAGCGCCTTCTATAAAAATTCATCAAAAGAAGAGTAAGTAACATCTAGTGATGACTTTTTTACCGTGAATAAAAAAAGTGAAGACCTAAGCCCTCACTTTTTAAAATTCTGATTATTGCAATGGACTAATTCTGGAAGTTCAAATTCATCAACGCATATAACGCTCCTTCTTTCACTTTGTCATTCACAAATACCAAATAGATATCGTGAACACCTGAAGTGTTCAGAGGAAAATTGTATGCTTTAGTTGCGTTTACTTCAACAGAACCCAACAATGGACCTGTTACGCTACCTGTTCTGAGCTCTAATTGACCTCCTACCGTTTGACCCGCCATATAAGTAGCCATAACAGAGAGGTTCTTGATACCCGTTAAGTCGATCGCATCGTAACGAGCATATCCGCCCGAAGCAGTTGCTACTAAGATTTCACCAATTCCATCTACTTTAAACTTCATCGTTTTAGCTGTTGCATCTGCGCTTACTGCAGGGAACTTCGCATCGCGTAAAGTCACGACTTTAGAACCTGTTACCGGCGCAATTTTACCCGCTCCTTTGTCAGTATACATCGCACGGAAGATAAACGTTCCTGGCTTTCCTTTGTCTTGTGGGACATATTGGCCAGCCACTGGCTTAGATGCTTTTTTCTTGTCTGCTAAACCTAAGATGTATTTCACCATCTCACGTGCATCCGCAACGGAAACTTGTGGGTGAGCTGCCATCGCATTCTCTCCCCAAACTCCACCACCACCAGAGATGATCTTCTTCGACAACTCATCAATGTTTTGTGAGCTCGCACGGTATTTCTTGCTTACATCTGTATAAGAAGGTCCAACTGACTTCTTATCGATCGCGTGACACGTCTTACAATCCGATAAATCGATCAAACGCTTACCTGCAGAGAAGGAGGTATTCGCTTGGTGACCTTGTGCAATCACGGTCTTGTCAAATCCTTCTAAATAATCGATTTGCATAATGACATCATCTTCTGCAATTTTCTTATTTGCTAAGCTTCCATCCTCTTTATCCTGAACCGAAACCTTATACGTTACCGGTTTGTCATTCCAATAGAATGATTTGTTACCTTCAATCGCTACGTCTACCGCTGGTACTTCATTACCCGCTGTGATTTTAATCACCTCAGAATTTGAATTGCCCGCTGCATCTTTCACCGTCAATCTCACATTGTAAACACCTGCTTTCGCGAAAACGTGTAGTGGATTCGCCGCTGTACTCGTACCTCCATCGCCAAAATTCCAAGCATATTTAATGGCATCACCATCAAAATCTACCGTTCCTGCTGAAGAGAACTTCGCTTTCAAAGGTAAAGCACCTACCGCTTTATCTACAGCCACCTTCACTTTAGGCGTTCTGTTTCCTGCGTTGTATTCAATCTTGTAAAGAGCTGCCTCTTCGCTAGCCGCAAACCAGTTAGGTCCATACTCTAAACCGTACATCGTACCGTTTTTGTCAAACTCTAAATCCATCGGATGAGAGAAAGTCGTGTTAGGCAAGAAGCGCTCCATTTGAACGAAATCACCTTTCGCATTCATCGAAACCGTATAGATCATATCACGCGACCAATCGTATGCGAAGAATTTACCGTCATAATAAGCCGGGAATTTCGTCTTCGATGTAGCTGGGAAATCATCACGGTAATAGATTGGACCAGCCATGGCGTTACGAGAACCTTTTGAAATAACAGGGCCAAATTCAGGTGAATCTACATAGGGGTAGTAGATGAACGCTTTTTGAGCCGCTGGTAAATGCGAGAATCCTGTGTTGTGAGGAGAGTTGTTGATAGGCGCTTTGGGATTATACGTAGCCCAAGTGCTATCCTTCGCAAAATCACGCTGGTTGTAAGGACGGTTATCCGCTACAAATAATGGCCAACCGAAATAGCCCGCCTGACGTGCTTGATTCACTTCATCGTGTCCACGTGGACCATATTTCTTCGAATCTTCACCCGCATCCGGACCTACTTCACCCCAATACAAGAAACCGGTACGCTTATCCACCGAAATACGGTAAGGATTACGGTTACCCATTACATAGATTTCTGGTTTTGCATGGTAAATACCCGACGGGAATAAATTACCCTCTGGAATCGTATAACCTCCTTCTGGAGTGGGTTTAATACGTAAAATCTTTCCTCTTAAATCATTCGTGTTAGAAGAAGTAGCACGTGCATCCCAGCCCGCACGACCTGGACGGTTATCCATGGGTCCAAACCCATTTGAATCAAATGGATTCGTGTCATCCCCCGTAGAAAGGAATAAATTACCCGATTTGTCCCAAGCGATTGAACCGCCTGTATGACAACATCCGTCTCGTTTAACAGGCACCTTTAAAAGTACTTTTTCAGAACTCATAATCAAGGTGTCTTTTACGTCATCATACGTAAAACGAGACAAGTGTTGTGCCGTATCCGCTTTGCCTGTTTGAGGAGAATAGAACAAATACAACCAGTGATTCTTGTTGTAATCAGGGTCGATATTCACACCCATTAAACCATATTCGAATTTAGAGAATACGTCCAAATCAGCTACGACCTTCGTCTTTCCCTTTTTAGGGTCATACATCTTTAATTTACCCTTGCGCTCTCCGAAAAAGATTTTTCCTCCGTCAGTTACGGCTAATTCAGTAGGCTCGTCCAAATTGCGATCTAAAACCACTTTCGTGAAACGATTCTCCTCTGGAGGCAATTCTGAACGTAGTTTCTTCGTATAATCCTGAGCTGGACCTGAGGCTAACCATTGTAAAGCACCCCATAAATGTTGTACCACAATCGGCTCTTCAAATGACTCGTGCGTGTGTCCCCAGTTCGTATAGAACGCACGGCCACCGTCGAATTCGTGGTACCAAGCCATTGGGTGGAAATCCCCCATTTTACCATCTGTATATGATTTCTCATCTAAGGTAATTAACACTTTAACGTCTTTGTTAAAGTTCTTTGTGTCATAAAATTCATCCGTGCGATCAAACGTCTCAGGCATGTGCGCCGTCGAAATGTGTGTGCGATCTACTGCGGTAAATTTTCCTTTTTGTACATTCGGACGACCTGGGTGCGAAGCAAATTGGCCACCGGCTAATTTTGTATACCAAGCCCAATCGTATTCGGTATCTGTTGCTGCGTGAATACCTAAATAGGCTCCACCTGCTTGAATGTAGCGCTCAAATGCAATTTGTTGCACATCGTTTAATACGTTAGAAGTCGTGTTTAAGAACACTACCACGCGGTATTGTTTCAAGTTTTTCTCTGTGAAGTTCGCTGCGTTTTCAGTCGTATCGACAGAAAAGCCTTTCTCTTTGGCCATCTTAAACAAGGCAACTTGACCCGGTTTAATAGACGAGTGGCGGAAACCTTTCGTAGAAGAGAAAACTAAGATTTTCTTGCCTGCTAATGGATTAGCCGCCTGTGCAAATACAGAAAGCGTAGAAACCAATAAGGCAAAAATGAGAGTGATTCGGAGGATACCGAACGAGGAATTTTTCATGTTTAAAATAAATAGGTTTGGGACAAAGTTAGGGCAAAACAGAAATTTTCGGCTACATTTAAGAAAAAATTTATCAAATCAAGCTATGAAAAAATATATCGCAACCTTGGCGCTCGTTTTCGCCTCGTTTTTCGCCTATTCTCAGGTCTCTTGCTGCTTCGTAAAGAAGGATGGAATGCAGCTTTTGGCGTCCAATAAAACATTCATCAAATCTCACGCACTACCTAAGCCTTATCACCACGTAAGTAAAGCAGGTGGCGTGATGGTCGAATTTAAGACGCCGGATGATCAGATGGCCAAAGGTTTCTATATCCCAGCAGACAAACCCACGGAATATACACTCCTCGTTTTCCAAGAATGGTGGGGCCTAAACGACCACATCAAAAGAGAAGCCGAACATTTCTACAGCACTTTAGGTAATGTGAACGTCTTAGCGGTGGATATGTATGACGGGAAAGTCGCAACCACTCGGGAAGATGCCGCTAAATATATGGGCGGTGCGAATCCAGCTCGTCTGGAAGCCATCATCAAAGGTGCCATTGCTTTCGCTGGACCGAAAGCGAAGATTGCGACGGTGGGCTGGTGTTTTGGCGGATCTTTATCGTTAAAAGCTTCCATCTTAGCGGGCAAACAAGCCGCTGCTTGCGTCATGTACTACGGTATGCCAGTGAAGGAAGTAGAGCAGTTAAAATTATTACAAACAGACGTCTTAGGTCTTTTTGCGGGTAAGGAACAATTCATTAACCCGACGGTAGTGAAGGAATTTGAGGCCAATATGAAGACGGCTGGCAAAGGCATTCAAACGAAAATCTTCGATGCTCAACACGCCTTTGCGAATCCATCGAACCCGGCTTTTGATAAAGCCGCTACTGAAGAGGCTTGGGGAATGGCGATCAATTACTTCAAAGCTCGATTAAAATAATGCGCTATATACTTCTTCTTTTGTGTGTTTCCATGTTAGCTAGCTCGTGTGCGAGCCGTCGCTACCAAGCGAAGCCTTACAAGAAAAAATGGTCCTTATTTAAGAAAAATGCCTGCGACTGTCCTAATCTCCGATAAGGGGATTTAGGGCAGAAGCTGCGGGCGATCCGGGTGCTAAACCTTGCAACCAGCGCTGGCGATCTGCCTCTTGGTTCGGATTTTGTGGCTCCATTACCCGAGCCTCCGCATCCATATAGATAATGGTCATCACCTCTCGCATTTTATTCGATTGATTTCCGGGCGCATGGTGCAATGTCCAACCTAAATGAAAGGTGGCATCACCCGCTTTCATAGATTTTTGGGCCACAATTTCATAGCCTTGATTAGCCACGTAATCCCCGATTAAAGCTTCAGATGCATCAGAAATCTCCAGCTTAGGTAGATCAGCACCGGATGATTTCGAAGCAAACGTTAGCATTCCCATCCCCTCTTCGATGTCCACTAATGGCATCCACATCGTCACCGTTTTAGGCGTATCCAGTGGCCAATAATATTGATCCTGGTGCCAAGGGGTATGACCTCCGCCGGGTTCTTTGAACAAGGCTTGATCATGGTATAAACGGACCTGCTGAACCCCTAATAATTGGGCAGCCGCCGAGGCGAAACGTTTTGCCAGCGTGAACTCCTTCACTGTTTCAGAACTCTCCCACAGATTCATCATCTGCAAAAAGGCCTTTCCGTACGTATCACGTTCTTCCATCGGCTTTTGCTGCGCCCTAAAATCAGCTGCCCAGTCCAAAATCGCCTGACGATAGGGCTGTAATTCAGCGGCAGAGATTAATCCAGGAATGTAGGCGTGGCCATTCGCAGTGAAATAGGCTCTTTGCTCAGGCGAGACAGAAAAAGGTTGGTTTAGCATCTTTTTTCTGGCAAAGATTTCAGAAAATATTTTAGCGGGCTACCTTTATTTTGGCCAAAAAAGATGCAATTTTACCTTTTTACGAATCCCCACACTCCGAAAGGCTAAAATTAAATGAAAGCACAGCGCGAACACCTCACCTCTGGATTTCAAATCAAACATGTGAAACAGGCCCGTTTTGACGCACCCTACCATTTCCACCCTGAATTAGAATTAACACTCATTATCGCAGGCGAAGGCAAGCGTTTCATTGGAAACCAGATTACGGATTTTAGACCGGGCGATCTCGTTTTACTAGGCGAAAACCTACCCCATTGCTGGCAGAACCACCAGAAAGATTGGCTTTTAGCAGATCCAGATCCGGAAGGGGCGCAGGCTTTGGTTATCCACTTTAGGAAAGATTTTCTGGGAGAGGAATTTCTCAGCCATGAAGCCTGTGCCGGCTTGAAAAATTTGTTCGAAAAAGCGAAAATGGGATTCTCCATCGTGGGACCTACGCAAGATAAGATTGCGCGAAATATGCTGGCTCTGGCAGAGATGGCGCCGTTTCCGCGACTTTTGGCTTTCTTACAAATCCTACATACCATCGGAATTTCCACCGCGGATGTGCAGGCCATCGATACAACAGAAGGAAATTATGCCATCGCGGAAGGGGATCTTGAGCGGATCAATCGAGTTTATGCCTATGTCATCGCAAATTATACCCAAGAAGTGCATTTAGACGAAGTGGCCCATTTAGCGAACATGACGGAAACGGCTTTTTGCCGTTATTTCAAGAAAGTGACGAACAAAACCTTTGTTGAATTAGTGACGGAATTTCGGGTGAAACACGCTTGCACCCTATTGCGCACGACGAATAAACCCATGATTGAGGTGTGCTTTGAGAGCGGTTTTGGCAACATTTCCCATTTTAATAAGCAGTTCAAAGCCTGGATGAATACGCCTCCACTGCAATACCGTAAAATGGTGAACGAATGGCATTAAGCCTCCTTTTTCGCAGGAAATAAAACACTCAACAGAATACTGATCGTCAAGATTCCGATGATCACCCCTAAGGAAGATAGCGTCCCAAAACCCCATTCTTCCAGCTTCGAATGCGCTAACATTTTGCCTCCCACGAAGCTCAATAAAACGCCCAAACCCATAGGCAAGAAACGGAACAAGCCCATCAAACTAGAGAGAAAAAAGAAAAGGGAACGAAGTCCCATCACGGCGAAAACGTTAGAAAAGAAGACGATATAGGGATCTTTCGAGATCGAGAAAATCGCTGGAATAGAATCCACTGCGAATAAAATATCGGTAAAGGCAATGACAACCACGATCACAAAAATGGGAGTCATAAATAATTTCCCTGTCTTCATGCGCACAAAGAATCGCCCAATCACATTACGCTTATACACATTAAAATACTTCGATAAGATCTTTACAACCGGATGTTCACCCGGTTCGATGTGCTCTTCCTCTCCAGAAGAGAAAAGAATTTTCACCCCTGTATACACTAAAAACGCCCCAAAAACGTAAATAATCCAATCAAATTTCTGTAATAAGGCCGCGCCCAAGAAGATAAAAATCAAGCGCAAAATAATGGCTCCCAAAATACCCCACACCAGGATTTTCTTGTAATACCGCTTTTGAACCCCAAAGGAATTAAAGATCAAAATGAACACGAATACATTGTCAGCAGATAAAGAGTATTCGACTAAATACCCCGTAATAAATTCCAACGACAAGTTATCCTGAAAAATCGTTAAAGCCTCCGCGTACGAACCCGTCCCTAAATGAATGTGACTAGCGTAAGCCTGCTGCACGGCTTTCAAACTAGCCATATCGGTAATCCCGTGAACCATCGCCCCGTTATACCCTAAGAAAAAGTAAAAGATAATCGCTAATAAAACCCACATGCCGGTCCAAAAACCCGCCTCCTTAAAAGTCACTTCCTCCGCCGTATCCTTTTTGAATACGCCTAAGTCAATCAACATCACGGCCATCACACCCACTGAAAAAAGAAGAAAAAATAGCGTTTCGCTCATAAATATTTAATTTTACACTTTGGCCAAACAAAGGTCGCAAAAATAGCTTAGAAAAAATATGTACGAAGGTAAAAAGGTCATTGTCGTTATGCCCGCTTACAAGGCAGCGCTAACCCTGGAAAAAACATACCATGAAATCCCGCACGATTGGGTGGACGAGGTCATTTTAGTCGATGACCACAGCCCTGATAATACGGTAGAAGTGGCGAAAGCGGTAGGCATTAAGCACGTGATTCGACACGATAAAAACTTGGGTTATGGAGGAAATCAAAAGACTTGTTACACGAAGGCTCTCGAGTTAGGTGGTGACATCGTTATCATGCTGCACCCGGATTACCAATACACTCCCATGCTATTAAAAGCGATGATTTCGATCATTGGAAATGGCTTATATCCGGTGGTTTTCGCATCGCGCATCCTAGGAAAAGGGGCCTTAAAGGGCGGCATGCCGATGTACAAATACATCGCGAATCGCTTGCTGACCTTGTTTCAGAACATCATGATCGACCAAAAGCTTTCCGAATACCACACGGGATACCGCGCATTTTCGAAAGAAGCTTTGGAGGCTGTAAAATTCACGAAATGCGACGATGATTTCATCTTCGATAACCAAATGGTCTTGCAACTTTTCTGGAAAGGTTTCGAGGTGGGTGAAGTGACTTGCCCTACGAAGTATTTTGACGAAGCCTCTTCGATTAATTTCAAACGGAGTTCCATCTATGGATTGGGCGTACTTTGGTACTCTGTCCGATACCGCCTCGCGAAATGGGGATGGAAATGGGATTTAATGAACTAAATAAAAAAGCCTCAGATTTTACGGTCTGAGGCTTTTTTGTGCTTATTAGAATCGAATACTAGCTCCCAGCAAGAAATTAAATCCGGCTTGCGGATAGTAGAAATTCTCGGTCGTCGTTGCTCCCGCATAACGATACGAGTAGGTGTATCCATTCGAAGAGTATAGCTCGTTCAATACATTGTTCAATAACAACGTAAAGGCTGGGCCTTTCTTCATCGTGTATTTCAAGCGAATGTCTTGAGTCGCGTAGGCCTTGATTGAACGCGCCTCATCTGAGGTATTGTCCAAATACTGTTTTCCCACATACTTGCTCAACAAACTCGCTTCGAAAGCGCCTACCATGTAGGTCAGCGTATTTCCTGCGATAAAAGAGGGCGAATACGCGATATCTGTATTTTCGTGATGTATTATAGGCAAATCATAGGTATCATAATCGACTATTTCCTCTTTGAACTGGCGAATACGGTTTTGGCTTAGCGTCACATTTCCATTCCAAAGCAAACGCTTCGTGATTTGATAATTCAAGGAAGCCTCAACCCCTAAACGATAACTTTCATCCACGTTCTTGCGGATGGCATCCCCGGTGGAATTGACGGCACCCGTTAAAACAAGCTGATCTTGGTAATTCATGAAATAACCATTCAATTGGAATCCATATTTAGTACCAGAACGCTGGTAGCCTAGTTCATAATCTTGCAAATATTCTGCACGAGGCGCGGCTCCTGGATTGTCCACAAAATCCTGACGACTCGGCTCTTTACTTCCAGCAGAAACAGAGGCATACACTTTAGCTTGTTCTGAAATTTGATGTGTTAGGCCAAATTTGGGATTAAAAAAGTCATAGGTATTGTCCGCATCTAGGGCCAAAAACTTATCAGCCGTTCCCTTCATCCGGTAACCCACCGTGCGGTATTGCAAATCTAAGTAGGCATTCCAGTGATCTGATAAAACCACATTCGTCTTTGCATACAGGTTTATATCCGTTTTTTGCGAGCGACTTCTGTACCACTCTACTCCTGGCAATGGATCAACTAACACTCCAAAATGACGCCCAACATAGCGATTCCATGCTCCACCAAACGTGAATTTGAATTTCTGAGAACCTGTATAATGTAAGGCAAACGTCGAACCGTAAAAGTCATTGTCTAGCCATTTGCGGCGGATGACATCTGCTGCTACAATAGAAGTCACTCCATAATTCACCATTGCCGCATCGGGCTTAAACTCCTCATAATACCCTCTTCCATAGGTATAATGTCCATTAAGGTCTAAGTTCCAAACCTCCGACAAACGGTGATTTGTGATTAATTGGTAGTGGTCCTGTGCATAATTATCCGTCTGATTGTCATAGGTATAATAATTATAGGTACGGCCACTATTCACTAAATTATCAGCCTCCGCAGCAGTTAGATAATTTCGATCAATGTAGGCCTGCATCTCAGAAACTGACCCGTTAATCCTGCTTTCAGGAGTCCCGTACCAAGATTGGTAGGTCTTCTCTTTCCCGGTGAAGTAGTTCAATCGAATGAAACTTTTAGCACCAAAATAGCCCGCAGAAAAATAAGCCGACAATAAATTAGAGGAAGACCTGTCGATAAAACCATCCGAAACAATTCGAGACAAACGGCCATCGATGGTGAATTTTCCTCCTAATAGACCAGAACCGGCTTTGAGCGTGGTTTTTAGTGTTCCAAAAGATCCGCCAGACGCATTCACTTCGCCATAAGCCTTAGGCTCAAACGTATTTGTCTGCATATTCACCGAACCCCCAAAGGCCCCAGCCCCATTAGTAGAAGTTCCCACGCCGCGCTGGATTTGGACTGAATTCACCGAACTAGCAAAATCCGGCATATTCACCCAGAAGGTCCCTTGAGATTCCGAATCGTTGATTGGAATTCCATTCACCGTCACGTTCACCCTTGTCGCATCGGAACCACGAATACGGATTCCCGTGTAACCCACACTAGCTCCTGCATCTGACGTGGTAACAACCGACGGCGTGAAATTGAGTAATTGAGGCATGTCTTGCCCTAGATTACTTTTGCCTAATTCTGAAGCCGAGACATTCGAATAGGCCATCGCTGAATTTTCATCCGCCCGAGTCGCTCGAACCACGACTTCATCTTGTAAGAAATTGGATTTTTTCAGCGCGATTTGGCTGGCTTTATCGGCAGCGATTTCTAGTGGATCATAGCCCACAAAACGCACGACTAAAACGGCCTGAGAAGAGACGGTTAGATAGAAATGCCCTTTCGCATCCGTCACATTTCCTTTCTGACTTCCTTTCACTGAAACGGAAGCACCCCATAAAGGAGCTTTGGTATCCTGATCAAAAACGGTTCCCTGTACTTTTTGTGCAAATACACTTTGCACACACAAAATAAGCGTAATAATAAGCGTTGTTGCCTTTTTCATTTTTTTGAATTTTAGCAACAGGTAAAGGAGCCAAATCCTGTTATGATTTAACTTTTTAACCCTTACATTGACGATTTTTTCTGAGTTTTCAGCGCTAAAAACTCGACAAAATCCCTTCGACGGCACTACCCGCATCAGGTTCAATGGGTATAATCTCAGCCTTTTTTAGGGGCACCCCTTTTTGTAGATGCACAAAGATACAAAATTTCCTACCTTTGCAAGCCCTACGTAAAATTTGTAGGGGATTTTTGCACGTATGATCGTCAAAGAATTTCTCAGTATCTACCAGAGCGACGGAATTGTCCAAAGCATTTCTGACAAGATAGCTACGTCCAAACCGGGCGAATCCATCCACCTAAAAGGCCTTTGCGGCTCCCTAGACACCGTTTTGATGTCTGCCTTTCTAAAAGAGAAGCAACCTTTCCTCATCATCTGTGAAGAAAAGGAAGAGGCACAATACGTCTACAATGACCTGCAGGCCCTCATAGGCGACACGGCCGTCATCTTGTTTCCGATGTCCCACAAGAAACCCTACGAATGGGAAGAAGTGGACAATGCGAATGTCCTTTTACGCGCGGAAGTACTCAATATTTTAAGTAATTATTCGGGCCAAAGTCTCGCCATTGTTTCCTATCCGGCGGCGATGACTGAGAAGGTGATTAACCGAAAGTCTTTGGTCAAAAACACCTTATCCATCCGGGTAGGAGATAAAATAGATCGCAATTTCGTAGCCGAAACGCTGAACGAATATGATTTCGAACGAACGGATTTCGTCTACGAAGCGGGACAATATTCCGTTCGCGGAGGTATTTTAGACGTCTTCTCATACGCCGCGGAATATCCTTACCGCCTCGATTTTTTCGGAGATGAAGTAGACAGTATTCGTACTTTCCACCCAGAAACCCAGCTTTCCATTCAATCCGTTTCTGCGATGCACCTCATCCCCGATGTGCAAACAAAACTGATCCAGGAGACGCGGGAATCCTTTTTCACGTTCTTACCAGAAAACACAAAAATCTGGATCAAAGACCTGAGCCTATTGAGCGATGTATTGACAGAGAATTTTGAAAAAGGGACAATGGTCTACGAGGTTAATTCCTCGTCTGACATCAATCTGTTAAACAAACCTGAAGAACGTTGGGAAACCGCAAAGACGATTAAAAAGTCGTTGCAGGGATTTGGCTGTGTAGAATATGGCAAGCGGTCACACTTGAAAAACTCGGAAACGATCGTGTTTCCAGCTAAGAATCCTGGCGCATTCCAAAAAGATTTTGAGCGTTTAGCGACCACCCTTTTAGACAACCAAACCCATGGTTTTCACAATATCATCAGTTCAGAATCCCCGCGGCAATTAGAACGGCTCGAGGTGATTTTTAACGAAATCAACACGAGTATTCAGTTCAAACCCTTGCAGATTTCGCTTCGAGAGGGTTTTGTGGACGAGCAAACCAAAGTGGCCTTTTACCCGGACCACCAGCTGTTTGAGCGCTACCACCGCTATAAGGAAAAGAATAAGTTCTCGAAGAACAAGGCCTTAACCCTAAAGGAACTGAGGTCTTTACAAGTGGGTGATTTCGTCACACACATTGATTATGGAATTGGTCGATTTGCGGGATTAAATTTGGTAGAAACCGCGAACGGAGAACAAGAGGTTATTCGCCTAATTTACCGCGACGACGACGTCTTATCCGTTTCGATTCATTCCTTACATAAAATTTCGAAATATTCCGGCAAAGAAGGAGCACCTCCCTCGATGTCGAAACTAGGTTCACCGGATTGGGATAACAAAAAATCTCGGGTGAAGAAGCAGGTAAAGGATATTGCCAAAGAGCTCATTTCCCTTTATGCCAAACGCAAAAACGCGCCAGGCTTTGCCTTCTCCCCAGACACGTATTTACAAGCCGAGCTAGAATCCTCGTTCTTATATGAGGATACTCCGGATCAAGCGAAAGCAACGATTGACGTGAAAGCGGATATGGAGAAACCGCATCCGATGGATCGGTTGGTGTGTGGAGATGTGGGATTTGGAAAGACAGAAATCGCGATTCGCGCCGCCTTCAAGGCCGTAGCAGATTCGAAACAAGTGGCCGTCCTCGTGCCCACAACGGTATTAGCGATGCAACATTACCGCACCTTCCACGACCGTTTAGCCGCGTTCCCCTGCAAAGTGGAATACGTGAACCGATTCAAATCAACCAAACAAATCAACGAAACCCTAGCCCGCGTGGCAAGTGGCGAAACCGATATTTTGATCGGAACACACCGTCTAGTAAACAAGGACGTGCATTTCAAGCAATTGGGCTTGATGATTATCGATGAAGAGCAGAAGTTTGGGGTGAAAGTAAAAGACCGTTTGAAAGAAATGCGGGTAGATGTGGATGTGTTGACTTTGACAGCCACTCCTATTCCTAGAACGCTCCATTTCTCTCTAATGGGAGCGCGGGATTTAAGTATCATCGCCACGCCTCCGCCCAACCGCCAGCCGGTTGAAACGAAATTAGTTGTCTTGTCTGACGAAATCTTGCGTGATGGAGTAAGGGAAGAAATTAGTCGTGGGGGCCAAGTCTTCGTGGTCTACAACCGTATTGGTGAATTGGAAAGCATTGCGAACCGCATTTTGCGTTTAGTCCCAGATGCTAAAATCGCCGTTGCGCACGGCCAAATGGAAGGCGATCAGCTCGAGAAAATTATGATGGGCTTCATCGAAGGCCACTACGATGTACTCGTTGCGACGAACATCATCGAATCTGGACTAGATATTCCGAATGCGAATACGATCTTCATTTTAAATGCGAATAACTTTGGTCTGTCAGACCTCCACCAAATGCGGGGTCGCGTAGGTAGATCAAACAAAAAGGCCTATTGCTATCTAGCAACGCCATCTTTAGCGAATTTAACTAGCGATGCGCGCAAGCGTTTGAGTGCCTTAGAGGAATTCTCGGATCTGGGCGATGGCATCAAAGTGGCCATGCGCGACTTGGATATTCGCGGTGCGGGAAACCTACTAGGCGCAGAACAGAGTGGCTTTATCAATGATTTGGGATACGACATGTACCACAAAATCCTGGATGAGGCGGTGCAAGAGTTAAAGGAAAATGAGTTCAGAAAACTGTTCGAAGTCGATTTAGAACAGGTGGCAGAAATGCTCAAAGTGGATTGCACGATCGAAACGGATTTGCGCGTATTGATTCCAGAAGAATATGTCCAAAGCATCTCCGAACGCCTCGCCCTCTACACACGTCTAGACGAAATCGAAGACGAAGAAACGCTGGCCGCCTTTATTAAGGAAATCAAAGACCGTTTTGGTGATTTACCAAACGAAGTTCAGGATATGATTGAACTGGTGAAGTGTCGTTGGAAGGCTCAAGTTTTGGGAATTGAAAAAATCCTCTTAAAAAACAATAACCTGAAGTTCCATTTCGTTTCATCAGAGTCCGCTCGACCACTCGACCAAAGCCTCATTGTAAAGGTTATTTCGTTTGTCAATAACAAAAAGGGGCAATGCCAATTAAGAGAAAAAGCAGGAAAAATGATTCTCCAAATCGACAAGGTGAGTAGTATTCAAGAATTAAATACTATTTTAGTGGATATTTTAGGGTAATTAATACCTTTGTTAATTGATTCTATATTAAAGGAATATAAATGAGTACGAAATTAAGATTGATCCTAGGAGTGCTTAGCTGTGTGTTTTTACTCACTTCTTGCCCTAGCGGACTAAAGAACGGTAATCCGAACAGCCTGAAGGTGGGTAAGAAATCCACTGTAACGGGTTTGGCCTACAACAACAAAAAAGGCGGATTCCAAGTCAACAAATCCTATAAAGGACCTATTGTAGGGCCTAATTTGGTCTTCATCGAAGGAGGTCGCGTTACCCTAGGTGGTGGCGAGGAAGACGTGATGAAGCGCAATGACAACCGCCAGCGCACAGTCACGATCCAATCCTTCTACATGGATGAAACGGAGATCTCGAACCTACACTATTTAGAGTATTTAGACGCAATCAAGCGTGATTCAACCCTAAATGCGTACACCGCAGCCTTGCCGGATACGACGGTTTGGTTAGATGAATTAGCCTTCAACGATCCCTATGTAACGCATTATCTTCGTCACCCAGGTTTCCGTATGTACCCGGTAGTAGGTGTAACGTGGAAGCAATCGAATGACTATGCCGCTTGGAGAACTGCCGTCGTTAATAAAAATGTGGCTTTCCCTAAGGGAAAACCTAGAAACCAGAAGAATCCGATTGCGAACATGGAGTCTGGGTTAATCTTGCCAGAATACCGTCTACCTACTGAAGCAGAATGGGAATATGCGGCGAAAGCGATGATCGGGACACAGCAAGAGGATGAAAATCAAGAAAATCAACGTATTTACCCTTGGGATGGACCTTCGATGCGACAGCCTTTTGGCAGAACTCGTGGTCAAATGTTAGCTAATTACAAACGTGGACGGGGTGATTATTCAGGTCTTGCAGGTCGTTCAAATGATGGTGCTATGATCACAGCGGAGGTTTATTCCTATCCTGCGAATGATTTCGGACTGTATAACATGGCCGGAAACGTGAACGAGTGGACGATGGACACCTACCGTCCCTTAACGCTAGACGATGTAAATGATTTGAATCCAGCGCGTCGCAGCGAGGCACAAGATCCTGCGAAATTATATGACAAGGGTAATTCCTTGATTAATGATAATGCCAAAGTCTACAAAGGAGGCTCTTGGGCAGATGGACCTTATTGGTTGTCTCCAGGTACGCGTCGTTATTTAGATAAGGACGCCTCTTCGTCTACGATCGGTTTCCGTTGCGCGATGTTCGCTCCCGGAAAACCAACGAAGCGATAGGTTAACAACTCACTTTAAAGCAGCCAGCGCCAGGAAAGACAATTTCCCCGTGCTGGCTGCTTTTATTTTAGCCCCTGCCGCTAAAAAAGTCGCACCCGTTGTCAGCGTATCATCCACTAGCAAAATTCTCAGTCCGTCCAGTTCGCCCGGTCGCAGCACTTCAAATACTTCCTCTAAGGTTTTATAGCGTTCCGTGCGATTCAACCCGATCAAGGAAGAAACCTGTTTCGTCCTTAGTAAATGTGTTTCAGACATGGGAATACCAGATGCCCGCGCAATCCCCTTTGCCACACAAGCAGCTTGATTATAACCTCGTTCCTTTAGCCGAGAAGGATGTAGTGGCATCGGAATCAGTAAATCATACTCTTTAACCGAAAAGGACCGCCCTACACAGCCCCCCAAATATTCGCCTAATCTTTCCTGCCCTTTGTACTTTATCTGGTGTAACAAATGTTGGACCTTCCCGCCCTCCGAAAACACATAATAGGCGTGCACGCGATCATACTCAATCAATCCGTCGAGCTTGTGAGAGATCCAATTAGGCTGTTCTAGGAATAATCCGGGGCTAGGCAGTTCGAATCGACAGCGGGTACAGATCCAATTTTCAGATCGAATAAGCACCTGATCGCAAGCAAAACAACATTTGGGATAAAGTAATTGTAAAAAGGCATTAATCATTTGGAAAAAACTTTTGTATTTAACTAAGTTTCAGTAATTTTGCACCCCTAAACAAGTACTCGAACGAGAATGTTGTCCAAGTACTTGATAATTAGCAAACGATTCAAAAACGGATTAAAAAAATCATTTCATAATTAACCTTTTAAAATGGCACGCGATTTAAAATTCACTAGAAACATCGGTATTGCTGCGCACATTGATGCGGGTAAAACCACCACTACGGAACGTATCC